>OMNT01001280.1_pt1 | contig 24019 bp, 20 predicted proteins | sample 1672551 | NCBI WGS metagenome assembly OMNT01 (sample SAMEA3136698, study PRJEB25190) | human gut metagenome | reverse complement strand
GCAGGCATTGCAGAGTAGCGTGTTAGCACTAAATAAAGTTTGAAGGCTGGTCCTGTGGGCCGGTCTTCTTTTTTGCGTAGTTATGCTATACTATTTATTTACATCTTGCGTATTAAAGTGTACAATAAATGTAAGCAAGTCTGGCAAAAAACAGATATTTTGCTTAGATAAAAGCTGTAATAAATGGAGGAAGGGGCTATGTGTATGGATTTGTATAATGTACAAAAGCTGCTGCAGGCCAGAGTTCTGACAGGCAGTGAGCTGATGCACCGCCAAATTGAATCCTGCTGCGGCAGTGACATGATGAGCGATGTTCTGGCCTTTACCAAACGCAACACCTTGCTGTGCACGGGACTGACTAATATGCAGGTAGTGCGCACCGCCGATATGACGGAGCTGAGCGCGCTGGTATTTGTGCGGGGAAAGGTGCCTGATGCTGATATTGTGGCAGCGGCGGCGGAAAACAATCTGCCGGTTCTGGCTACCGATTATACCTTATTTGAAGCCTGCGGCATTCTTTACGAAGCAGGTATCCGTGGCTGCAGCAAAAAGGAGTAAAGCAAAATGACAGACAGTAAATCAGTAAAATTAGCCTTTGACTGCGTGGGCGGCGATTTTGAACGCGCAGGCGAAGCTTCTTCTAAAATAAAAAAGATGCTGCAGCGCCTGGGAATTCCGGCAGATATTGTTCGCCGTATTGCCATCGGCACCTATGAGGCCCTCCATGCCATCGGCATGAACCACCCCCGCATCTCCCTGTACACGGCCATCATCGCCCTGGCCATTCCCTTTTGGGTCTACTTTGGGGAGCCTCGGCGGATCGGCCTGCTGGTGCTTCTCATCTACCTGGTGGCGGTGTTTGCCGAGGCCTTTGCCAGCCACCTGCGGGTAAAGATCGACAAAGTAGGCGCGGGCTTTTTCTTTGCTTTCGTCATCTCCTACTGCCTCTCCTCCGTGGTGCGGGTGGGGGCCTTGGAGCTGCGGACGAGCTATATCTTCCTGCCCATCCTGCTCCCCTTCGTGGTGGATGCGGGCGCGATGATCTCCGGCATGTTTTTAGGGAAGCACCAGATGGTGCCGCATCTCTCCCCGAAGAAGACGTGGGAGGGGTCCATCGGCGGACTCATCACAGGTGTTGTCATTGCCATTGTCTATGGCATCGTCTTCCACTTCATCACGAAGGTGGAGGTCAACTATTACTTCCTGGCCGTGTACGGCATTCTGGGCGGCGTCATCACCGAGGTGGGCGACCTGGCCTTTTCCTATGTCAAGCGCAACCGGAAGATCAAGGACTTCGGTCACATCTTCCCCGGTCACGGCGGCGTGCTGGACCGCTTCGACAGCGTGATCTTCTGCGCCCCGCTCATCGAGCTGCTCATCGGCTGGCTGCCTGCGTTTAAGTGAGGTTTTACCCTATGATGACAAGAACCCTGTCTGTGTTGGGGTCCACCGGCTCCATCGGTACACAGACCTTAGAGGTGGCCGCATCCTGCGGCCACCGGGTGGCGGCCCTCACCGCCCACCACAACATCGACCTGCTGGAGCAGCAGGCCAGAGCGTTTCATCCCATCCTGGCAGCGGCTGCGGACCACACCGCCGCCGCTGCTTTGGCATCCCGGCTGTCCGACACGGACATTCAGGTCCTGGGCGGGGAGGCGGGCGTCTTAGCCGCCGCAGCCCTGCCCCAGGCGGACACCGTCGTGACGGCGGTGGTGGGCATTGCGGGGCTGGCCCCGACCCTTGCCGCCATCGACGGCGGCAAGCGCATCGCCCTGGCCAACAAAGAGACGATGGTTTGCGCCGGCCCCTTGGTCACGGCACGGGCCACGGAGAAGGGGGCGGAGATCGTCCCGGTGGATTCCGAGCACTCCGCCATTTTCCAGTGCTTGCAGGGAAGCTGCCGCCCGGAGCTCAAGCGCATCCTGCTGACCGCCTCCGGCGGGCCGTTCTTCGGAAAAACACGGGCGGAGCTGGAAGGCGTGACCCCGGCTGACGCCCTCAAGCACCCCAATTGGTCCATGGGCGCAAAAGTCACCATCGACTCGGCGACCCTGATGAACAAGGGCTTGGAGCTGTTGGAAGCGATGTCCCTCTTCGCCGTGCCCCCGGAGCAGATCACCATCCTGATCCACCGGGAGAGCATAGTCCACTCCGCTGTGGAATACTGTGACAACAGCGTGATCGCCCAGCTGGGTGCCCCGGATATGCGCCTGCCCATCCAATATGCCCTCTCCTGGCCGGACCGGGTGCCAGGCCCTGCCGATCCGCTGGATCTCTTCACCGCCGGGCATCTGACCTTTGCCCAGCCGGACCTGGAGACGTTCCGCTGCCTGGCCCTGGCCATTCGCGCGGCGAAGGAGGGGGGCACGGCCCCGGCCATTCTGAACGGAGCCAATGAGGTCGCCGTGGCCCGCTTCCTGGCGGGGGAGATCGGATTTTTGGACATTGCCCGCGTGGTGGAGCACGCCCTGGACACCGTGCCCAGAGCGCCCCTGACCCTGGAGGCCGTGTATGCGGCGGACCGGGCCGCCCGCGCGGCGGCGGAGGAAGCCTGCCGGTAAACCGAGACACGGAAAAAACGAGGTGTTGTTTTGCTCTATATCATCGTTGGCATCCTGCTCTTCGGGCTGCTCATCGCCGTCCACGAGTGGGGCCATTTCATCACCGCCAAGCTCTTGGGGGTCAAGGTCAATGAGTTCGCCATCGGCATGGGGCCTGCTCTCGTCTCCTTCCAAAAAGGGGAGACGCAGTATTCCCTCCGCCTGCTCCCCGTGGGCGGCTACTGCGCCATGGAGGGCGAGGACGAGACAAACGACGATCCCCGCGCCTTTTCCAGCAAGGCCCCCTGGCGGCGGTTCATCATTTTGGCGGCGGGGTCCTTTATGAACTTCGTGGCGGGGTTTCTGCTGGTAGCACTGCTGTTTACGGCGGCGGGGAGCTATGCCGTGCCCGTCATCCGGGAGTTTGCCGAGGGCTTTTCCTGCACTGGGGCAGACGGCCTGCAAGTGGGGGACCGGATCCTTTCTATCAACGGCCATGCAATTTCCGTCTATCAGGACGTCTCCACCCAGCTGGCTTCCGCCAGCGGGGAGACGCTGGACCTGGTGGTCGAGCGGGACGGGGAACCCGTTGTGTTAAACGACCTGCCCCTGACGCCCAAGGACTACACGGTGGACGGCCAGACCGTGACCATGTACGGCATCTATTTTGACAAGGAACAGGCCACCGCCTCCGGTGTGCTGGTCCAGAGCTGGAAGACCTGCGGCTATTTTGCCAGGGCCGTCTGGTCGGGCCTGGCCATGCTGGTGACGGGGCAGGTGGGCCTGCACGATATGTCCGGCCCCGTGGGCATCGTCTCCTACCTGGGTCAGGCGGGGAGCCAGGGCGGCAGTGTAGCCGCCGGGATGCAGAACGTGTGCTATATCATCGCCCTCATTGCCGTGAACCTGGCCATTATGAACCTCCTGCCCCTGCCTGCCCTGGATGGCGGGCGCATCTTCCTGCTGATCGTGGGGGAGGTGTGGCAGCTGCTCTCCGGGCGGAGACTGGACCCGAAGTATGAGGCCTGGATCCATGGGGCGGGCTTTGCCCTGCTGCTTTTGCTGATGGTCGTGGTGACCTTCAGCGATATTTGGAAGTTGGTGACGTAAGACATGACGAAACAGATTTTAGTCGGGGGCGTGCCCGTGGGCGGGGGCGCTCCTGTGACCATCCAATCCATGACGAACACCCCCACCAGCGACGTGGCGGCGACGGTTGCCCAAATCCGCCGCCTGGCGGCGGCAGGGTGCCAGATCGTTCGGGTGGCTGTGCCGGACATGGCGGCGGCCAAGGCCGTGGGGGCCATCAAGGAACAGATCGACCTGCCTTTGGTGGTCGATATCCACTTTGACTATCGTCTGGCCTTGGAGTGTATCGAGGCCGGGGCGGATAAGGTCCGCATCAATCCCGGCAACATCGGCGGGGCAGACCGGGTGAAGGCCGTGGCCATGGCCTGCGCCCGGAAACATATCCCCATCCGCATCGGGGTCAACGGCGGGTCCCTGGAAAAGCCTCTGCTGGCGAAATACGGCGGTGTGACGCCCCAGGCTCTGGTGGATTCTGCCTTTGGGCACATCGCCCTGCTCAACCGCTATGACTTTGACGACATTTGCGTCTCGCTGAAATCCTCCTCGGTGCCCATTGCCATGCAGGCCTATCAGCTCATGCACGAGCAGTCCCACTACCCCCTGCACCTGGGCGTGACCGAGGCGGGGACCACCCACATGGGGACGCTGAAATCCGCCGCCGGCATCGGCGGCCTGCTTGCCCTGGGCATTGGAGACACCCTGCGGGTGACGCTGACGGCAGACCCTGTGGAGGAGATTTACGCCGCCCGCGATATTCTGAAAGCCATCGGCCTGCGGAAAGAGGGGCCGGACTTGGTGGCCTGCCCCACCTGCGGGCGGACGAAGATCGACCTCATCCCCCTGGCCCAGGCGGTGGAGGAACGCCTGAAAACCGTGACAAAGCCCATCACCGTAGCCGTCATGGGCTGCCCTGTGAACGGCCCCGGCGAGGCATCCGCCGCCGACGTGGGCATTGCCGGGGGGAACGGGAAGGGGCTGCTTTTCCGCCACGGGAAGGTCATCAAGCAGGTGCCCCAGGAGGCCTTGCTGGATGAGCTGATGGCCCTCATTGAGGAACTGCCCTGACCCGGTACATCTAAGAGAAAGGAACCTGATATGCCAGAAAAGAACCTGCCTTTTTTTGAGATGTTTGCCTTATATACCCCGGACGCGGCCCTGGCTGCCCAGGTGAAGGAGTGGCTCGTCACCGGTGCAGTGATGGACCGGAAGGCCCGGACCATCGAGGTCCAGCTGCTCTGCCCGGCCATGCCGGACCCGGCGCTGCTGGCCCGCCTGAGCGGAGAAGTGGCCCAGGCTTACGGCCTGGCGGGGGTCGTGTTTCAGCCAGCTTCTCCCCAGCCTGTGGAGGATGTGCCCATTCCGCCCCCGGACGACAGAGACGTGCCGCCCCCGCCTGCTGATGAAGATGTTCCGCCGGAGCCAGAGACTTTGATGGAAGCTGTGCCTGCTGCCCAAGCGTCTTCTCCCAAGCCAGAACCGTCCCCGGCCCTGAGCGAGCAGCAGCGCCTGTTTCAGCAGACCGAGGCCCTGCGCCAGAAGGCCATGAAAGAGGCCATGCAGGCCCACGCCAAGGAGCGGGGCTTTTCCTCCAAGCGCATTTACGGCACCCATAAGATCCGGAAGGTCCCCGTGCCTATGAATACACTGGAGCTGGACATGGGCATCGTGACGGTGGAGGGTGACGTGTTCGCTGTGGAGCACCGGGAGCTGAAAAAGCGCAACGCCTGGGTCATCAGCTTTGACGTGACCGACTGCACCAGCTCCATCCGCGTGAGCAAATTCATGCCGGGGGATGAGGGGATGCCTATTGTCAACGGCGTCAAACCCGGGATGCACCTGAAAATTGCCGGGCGGCTGAACCTGAACCGCTTTGATAACGACATGGTCCTGGAACCCCTGACCATCGAGACGGCGGAAAAGCAGGTCAAGCAGGACAATGCCCCGGAGAAGCGGGTGGAGCTGCACCTGCACACCCGCATGTCCGCCATGGACGCCCTGCCCGACACCAAGGACGCGGTGAAGCGGGCCATCGCCTGGGGCCACCCGGCCATTGCCATCACGGACCACGGCGTGGCCCAGTCCTTCCCGGACGCCTGGAGCGCGGGCAAGGGAAAGTGTAAGGTCCTGCTGGGCACGGAGGCCTATTACGTCAACGACGTGGACGAGCGCCTGACCGTCCGGGGCAGCCTGGACCAGGACCTGGACGAGGCCATCGTCTGCTTTGACCTGGAGACGACGGGCCTGGACAAGGAGACGGAGGTCATAACCGAGATCGGCGCGGTCGTCCTGGAACACGGGGAAGTGAAGGAGCGCTTCCAGACCTTCGTAGACCCCAAGCGCCCCCTGGCCCCCAACATCATCCAACTCACCGGCATCACCGACGAGATGCTGGTGGGGGCCCCCAGCCAGGAGGAGGCCATCCGGGCCTTTCTGGACTTTGTGGATGGGCGGCCCTTGGCGGCCCACAACGCGGAGTTTGACATTGGCTTCATCCGTAAGGGGTGCCAGACCTACGGCATCTCCTTTGAGCCGACGTATCTGGATACGCTGCCGCTGGCGCAGAATCTGCTGCCGGAGCTGACGAAGTTCAAGCTGGACATCGTCTGTCAGCATCTGCACCTGCCGGACTTCAACCACCACCGAGCTTCGGACGATGCGGCCATGGTGGGCTACATGCTGGTGCCCTTTACCCAGATGCTCCGGGACCGAGGGGTGCAGACCCTCCAGCAGGTCAACGCCGGCCTGGCGAAGACGTCCTCCCTGGGCAAGGCCAAGCGGATGCCCAAGCATCTTATCGTGCTGGCGAAGAACAAGGTCGGCCTGCGGAATCTCTATAAGCTCATCTCTCTGGCGAACCTGAATCACTTCCACCGGAACTTCCCCATCATGCCCAAGAGCGAGATTAACGAGAACCGGGAGGGCCTGATCCTTGGCTCCGCCTGCGAAGCAGGGGAGCTGTACCAGGCCATCATCCGGGGGAAGGACTGGGGGGAGCTCAAGCGCATTGCGTCCTGGTATGACTACCTGGAGATCCAGCCCCTGGCCAACAACGGCTTTATGCTCCGCCCGAACAAAAAGGGCAAGTTCATCGCCAAGAGCTGGGACCAGATCAAGGAATGGAACAAGATGGTCGTGCGCCTGGGCGAAGAGCTGGGCAAGCCCGTCTGCGCCACGGGCGATGTGCATTTCTTAGACCCGGAGGATGAGATCTACCGGCATGTCCTGCTGGACAGCAAGGGTTTTGCCGACGCCGACGCCCCCACGCCCCTCTACTTCCGCACGACAGAAGAGATGCTGGAGGAGTTCTCGTACCTGGGCAAGAAGAAAGCCTATGAGGTCGTCGTGACCAACACCAATCTGGTGGCCTCCTGGTGCGAAGAGGTGAAGCCTCTGCCGGACGGCCTCTTTGCCCCCAAGCTGGAAAACTCCGCCGAGGAACTGTACAGCCTGGTGTGGGGCAAGGCCCATGAGCTGTATGGGGAGGACCCACCACAGATCGTCAAAGATCGAATCGAATTGGAGCTGCCCGGCATCATCGAGCGGAAGTATGACGTCATCTACATGTCCGCCCAGAAGCTGGTGCAGAACTCCCTGGAGCATGGCTATCTGGTCGGCTCCCGTGGTTCTGTCGGCTCGTCCATCGTGGCGTTCCTGTCGGGCATCACGGAGGTCAACTCCCTGCCGCCCCATTACCGCTGCCCCAAGTGCAAGCACGCGGATTTTGACGCCGGGGCAGGCTTTGGCTGCGGCGCGGATATGCCGGACGCTGTCTGTCCCGTCTGCGGGACGCCCTATGTGAAGGACGGATTCAACATCCCCTTTGAGACGTTCCTGGGCTACGGCGGCAAAAAGGTCCCGGATATCGACCTGAACTTTTCCGGCGAATACCAGGCCAAGGCCCACCAGTATACCTTTGAGCTGTTCGGGGAGAACCACGTCTTCAAGGCCGGGACCATCGGCACCGTGGCGGAGAAGACCGCTTACGGTTACGTCAAAAAATATCTCGCCGCCCGCGGCATCCAGACGACGAAGGCGGAGGAAAACCGCCTGACCCTGGGCTGCACCGGCGTGCGCCGGACCACCGGCCAGCACCCCGGCGGCATGGTCGTCATCCCCCAGGACCGGGAGATCTACGATTTCTGCCCTGTCCAGCACCCCGCCGACGATCCGGGCAGCGACATCATCACGACCCATTTTGATTACCACAAGATGGAGGACAACCTCCTCAAGCTGGACATGCTGGGGCACGATGACCCGACCATGATCCGCATGATGGAGGACCTGACCGGCGTCAATGCCAGAGAAATTCCGTTGGACGATCAGGACACCATGACCATCTTCACCAACTCCGCCCCCCTGGGCTTTGAGAACGACCCTGTCCTGGGCCCCACGGGGGCCGTAGCAGTGCCGGAGTTCAACACGAAGTTCACCCGCCAGATGCTCTGCGACACCCAGCCCAAGCGATTCAATACGCTGGTCCGTCTGTCTGGCTTCTCCCACGGCACGGACGTGTGGTTGGGTAACGCACGAGACCTCATCGTCTCCGGCACCGCCACCGTTGACTCCACCGTGGGTTGCCGTGACGACATCATGCTCTACCTCATGGAGCAGGGCGTCGAGCCGAAGATGGCCTTTGACATCATGGAGGCCGTGCGAAAGGGCAAGGTCAAGAAGGGCGGCTTCCAGGACGGCTGGGAGGACGCCATGCACAAGGCCAATGTGCCCGATTGGTACATCGAGTCCCTGGCCAAGATCGGCTACCTCTTTCCCAAGGCCCACGCGGTTGCTTACGTGATGATGGCTTTTAGAATTGCCTGGTTCAAGGTCCACCGGCCTTTGGCGTTCTATGCGGCCTACTTCTCCATCCGCGCGAAAGCCCTGGACGCCAACTGTATGTGCCGGGGCATGGACGTCTGCCAGCGGAAGATGAAGGAGATCGAAAGCAAGGAAAAACCCGCCGATGTGGAGGAGAAAATGCTCATCACACTGGAGGTCTGCTATGAGTTTTACCTGCGCGGCTTCTCCTTTGAGCCGATCGACCTCTACGAATCCGACGCCACCAAGTTCCTGATGAACGAAGAAAAGAAGAGCCTGCGCCCCCCCTTCTCCGCCATCCCCGGCCTGGGCGAGGCGGCTGCCCTGTCCCTGGCCGAAAATCGAACGGGCCGGACCTTCATCTCCCAGGAGGAACTCATCGCTGCCTGCCCCGGTCTTTCCAAGAGCACGGTGGAAATGCTGCGGCAGGCCGGCGCCCTGGGCGCGCTGCCGGAGACGAGCCAGATCAGCCTGTTTTGACTGGATTTTGAACCAAAAACGCAGAAAAAAGTCGCGCAAAGCATCTTTGCGTGACTTTTTTCGTGCCATTTGATAGGATGGAGGCGAGGTGAAGACCATGACGATCGGAAACAACATCAAGAAATTACGCACCGCCCAGGGCCTGACCCAGGACCAGCTGGCCGAGCGTCTTTTCGTGACCCGGCAGACCATTTCTAGTTGGGAGCGCTCTGCTTCTCACCCCAGCTTGGAACAGTTGGAGGCCATTGCCGCCGCCTTGGGGGAGGATGTGATGACGCTGCTCTATGGTCCCAAGCCCAAGTACCAGCCCAGCCGGAAGCGGGTCATTCTGGTGGTTGTGCTCCTCGCGTTGGCTGCTACAGCGCTGGAGCTTGGGGCTGTGGTACCGCCCCAAGTCGAGGGCTGGGTCATGCGGCGAAAACCGGGGTGGCTGTTCTATATGGTCGCCTTTCGGCTGGTGGAGGGCCTGTTGCTTGGCCTGGGCATCGTTGGAGCGGCCTCTCTGCACTGGCCGCTGGGCTTAAAAGGGAAGGAAAAGCGGCGGTGTTTGATCGCGGCGCTGGTGTGTCTGCTGGTCAGTCCGGCCCTTTTTGCTTGGATCCGCCTGGGGCATTGCCCCTACCCCATCTTTGCGTTTTGGATGTACAGCTATGAGGGCTTAGAGCTGTTGCTGGGCTTGGCGGCGGGAACATTGTTGTTCTTAGCAGGGATGCCGACAAAACGGACAGAATAAAACAAGGGCCTGCTGCAAGGGTGTTTCCTGCGGCAGGTCCTTGTTGGATTTAGGGGGAGATCTCAGTTGATCTTCAAGTTCTCCCACAGAGAATTCATGTAGCTCAGCATCTCGTCGTCGAGGTTGCGGTAGGCGAGCTTGTTGTACTCCTCGGAGAAGTTGACGCCTTCGGGATACAGAATCTCCATGGCCTCCTCGCCCATGTCCTCCTGGTAGGTCTCGTCGTTGTAGACCAGGGAGTTGGGGGAGGCGTAGTAGATGTACTCGGCGTTGGCCACGGCCGTCTCCTGGCTGAGCATGAAGTTGATGAAGACTTCCGCCAGCTCCTTGTTTTCACAGCAGGAGGGGATGCACATGGCGTCGATGAAGTAGTTGGTGGGGTCGGGGTAGTAGAATTGCAGGTCTACGTCGTCGGCCTGGGCGTCCAGCATGGTGAAGTAGTCGCCGGCGTAGTAGGCACCGATGGCAGCCTCACCGGACTCCAGGGCGTTGTAGATCTCGTCCATGACGTAAGCTTTGACCAGGGGCCGCTGCTCCAGCAGGGCTTGCAGAGCGGCCTCCCACTGGCTCTTGTCGGTGGTGTTCACGTCGATGCCGGCCCGGTACATGGCGGTACCGAAGGCGTCGCGGGAGTTGTTGAATTGCAGGATCTTGCCCTTGTACTTGGGGTTCCACATGAGGTCCCAGCCGCCTGCGTCGGCCTCATCCACCTGGTTGGCGTCGTAGATCACGCCGACCACGCCGTAGGTATAGGGGATGGAGTAGGTGTCGTCCGGGTCGTAGTAGAGGCCGCGGAACTGGTCTTCGATGTATTGGTAGTTGGGGATGTTGTCAAAATTCAGGGGCAGGAGCATGTCCTCGTTGGCCAGACGTGCGATCATGTAGTCCGAGGGGATGATGACATCGTAGCTCACGGCCCCGCTCTTGAGCTTGGCGTACATGTCCTCGTTGCTGGCATAGGTGGTGTAGTTGACGTGGACCTTTTCGCCGTAGGTCTCCTCATACCAGGACTCGAAGGCTTTCACGGTGTCCAGAGAGCCGTCGGAGCCGTCGGAGATGTATTCGCCCCAGTTGTAGACGTTCAGCTCCAACGTGTCGGAGCCGCCGGCCACGGAGACGACGAGGATGAGGACCGCAGCCACGCCCAAAACGGAACCGGCCAGGACCTTCCGGCCCCGGTCAGACAGGGGCTTGTGCTTCTTGCCGCTGGCCTGAGCGGCCTTGCTCTTGGCACCCCGACGCTGGGCCTTGCGCTCGCGGACGGCGTCGTCGTCCATGAGGTTCGTGATGAGCAGCAGGAGCAGGATGACGAAGAAGATGATGGTCGCCAGAGCGTACATCTTGGGCGTGACGGTCTTCTTGGTCATGTTATAGATGCGGATAGGCAGGGTCTCAAAGCCGTTGCCGGAGGTGAAGTAGCTGATGACGAAGTCGTCCAGGGAGAGGGTGAAGGCCATGATCATGCCCGTCAGCACGCCGGGCAGGATCTCCGGCAGCTCGACTTTTAAGAAGGCCCGGAAGGGCGTGCAGCCCAGGTCCATCGCGGCCTCCGGCAGGGCCTTGTCCATCTGGCGCAGCTTGGGCAGGACCTGCAAAATGACGTAGGGCAGGCAGAAGGTGATGTGGGCAATTAAGATGGTGCCGAAGTTCAGGCTCGTGGCCATGCCCATGAGGCGTCCGGCAAAGACGAACATCAGCATCAGGGAGATACCGGTGATGATCTCCGGGTTCACCATGGGCAGGTTCGTCACGGTGTTCATGGCGGCTTTCATATACTTGCTGCGGAGCTTATTCATGCCCACGGCGGCGGCGGTGCCCATGATGGTGGACAGGATGGCTGCACAGAGGGCCAGGATCAGCGTGTTCCGCAGGGCACCCAGCGTGTTCGCATCATGAAACAGCTCCTTGTACCAATAGGTCGAAAAGCCGGAGAGGACGGAGAGACTGTTCCCGCTGTTAAAGGAGAAGACCAGCATGATGACGATGGGGGCAAAGAGGAACAGGAAGAGGATGGCTGTATAAACTTTTGCAATGGGTTTCATGGCTTACAGACCTCCTTCTACGTTCCGTCCGACAAGCTTGCGCATGACGGCCATACACACCAGCAGCAGGACCATCAGCACGAAGGCGATGGCGGCGGCAAAGTGCAGGTTGTTGGCGACGTACTGGCCCTCGATCACGTCGCCGATGAGCATGATCTTACCGTCGCCCAGCTTTTGGGAGATATAGAAGGTACTCACCGAGGGGATGAGGACCATCGTCACGCCGGAGATGACACCCGGCAGGCTCAGGGGCCAGATGACCCGGCGCAGCACGCCTAGGCCGTTGCAGCCCAGGTCACGGGCGGCCTCGATGAGCTTCACGTCCATCTTGGCCATGATGGAGAACAGGGGCAGGATCATATAGGGGATGTAGTCATAGACCATGCCGATGACCACGGCAGCCTCGGTGCCGATGATGTGGACGCCGGGCAGATGCAGGGCGGAGAGGATGTTGTTGAAAATGCCCTTGTCCTGCAGGATGGTCATCCAGGCGTAAGTCCGGATGAGGAAGTTCATCCACATGGGGATCATGATGATGGTCATAAACGTCTTCTGGACCTTGGGTTCGGCGCGGGCCATGATATAGGCCAGGGGATAGGCCAGCACCAGGCAGACCAGCGTGGAGATGATCGCCAGCTTCAGCGAACGCCAGAAGATGAGCAGGTAGGTGCGGACCTCGGCGGAGGATCCGTCGTCCTGCACGATGCTGGATGTGGCGGTGAAGAAGCGCTGGATATTTTCCAAGGTGAACTGAAAATTCACGTCCGTAAAGGCATAGTAGGCGACAAAGACCAGGGGGACCAGGATGAACAGGACGGCCCAGATGCCGTAAGGCCCCAGCGCCAGGTGATCGGCCCGGAGCACCCGGCGCTGGTCGCGGGTGACGTTTTCTTTCATTCGTCTTCCTCCTCGCTGACCTCGGACAGCTCGTCCAGCTCGTTGGAGAAGGAGGAGTAGTCGCCGTACAGGTCCGAGTATTCCGACTTCTTCATGATGTGGATGGCGTCCGGCTCCAGCTCGATGCCGATGTGCTCGTCCACGTCCACGAAATCCGTGGTCTGGATCATCCACTTGAAGCCGCCCACGTCTACGATGATCTCATAATGCACGCCCATGAACGTCACGGACGTGACCACACCGGTCAGCTGCCCCTTTTCCAGGGGGACGATGTCCACGTCCTCCGGGCGGACGACAACGTCTACGGCCTCGTTCTTGGCAAAGCCCTTGTCCAGACATTGGAAGGTCTGACCGGAGAAGGTGACCTTGTAGTCCTCCAGCATCACGCCGTCCAGGATATTACTCTCACCGATGAAGTCCGCGACGAAGGCGTTCTGCGGCTCGTTGTAAATGTCGACGGGGGTACCGATCTGGTGGATCTTGCCCTCGGACATGACCACCACGGTGTCGGACATGGACAGGGCCTCCTCCTGGTCGTGGGTGACGAAGACGAAGGTGATGCCGGTCTGCTTCTGGATCTTCTTCAGCTCCACCTGCATGTCCTTCCGGAGCTTGAGGTCCAGGGCGCCGAGCGGCTCGTCGAGCAGCAGGACCTGGGGGTGGGCGATGAGGGCGCGGGCGATGGCCACGCGCTGCTGCTGTCCGCCGGAGAGGCGGGTCACGGAACGATGCTCAAAGCCCTTGAGCGCCACGAGAGCGAGCATCTCCATCACCTTGGCCTCGATCTCCTCCTTGGGGACCTTTTTCTCCCGCAGGGGGAAGGCCACGTTTTCAAAGACGTTCAGGTGGGGGAACAGGGCGTACTTCTGAAAGACGGCGTTCACGCTCCGCTTGTAGGGGGGCACGTTGTTGATCTTCTGCCCCAGGAAGAGGACGTCGCCCTCGTCCGGCGTCTCAAAGCCGCCGATGAGCCGCAGCAGGGTCGTCTTGCCGCAGCCGGAGGGGCCGAGCAGGGTGATAAACTCGTTGTCGTAGATGTCCAGGTCGATGCTTTTCAGCACCGGCTCACCGTCGAAAGATTTGGTGATGTGTTTTAGTTCGATGATCTTTTTCATACACGCCCTCCTGAAACCACAAAAAAAGTGACTGCGTGCCTCAAGACGCGCAGTCACTTGGGAAAACTCCACAAAAAGCCTCCCCCTTTTTTACGACAAAAAAACAGGAGAAAAGCAAAGGGTGGAAAATCAGGAGAGATGAGAGTCTATATAGCAAAGAAACTTACTTTTACTACTCTTATTGACCATTTCACAAGTTTGCGTGCCGTCTTTGGACACTGCATTGCCCTTGCGGGCACTGGTTTATAGTTACCAACTTATAAAACTTGGGCTTCTAACCCAATCAATAAGGCAACAGAAGTTGCCGCCGCACATGCGGAACTCGGCATTCGACCCGGCTGTCCGTGTGGCCTTAGCCTTGGGGGCTTTGCAGGCAGCAAAGGGACCCGTCCGGCGGTCGCGTCTTGCTTTGGAAAGACTCAAAACAACGTGATTTTCCAATTTAAGATTGAGTGCATTTTAGCAGAAAAAAAGTAGGCTGTCAAGATAGCGAGGAAAAGGCGGGAAAAGTTTTTTCTTTGGCGCTCAAGAAATCGTCGTTCCCGGGAAATACTGGTCCACGAAGTCCACCTGCTCTACGGTCCAGACCCTGCCGTTTAAGTTGCTCAGGCACCCGGCGTCTGTGGTGAAGTGGAACGCTAGTTTATAGGAATAGAGAGCCTGGCCTCCGGTGCGGCCGAACTTTTTGTTCTCCCGCTCCCGGCCATACTTGCCGTCTCCCAGCAGGGGGTGTCCGGCGGCGGCCAGCTGGGCGCGGATCTGGTGGGTGCGGCCGGTGATGAGACGGCACTCCACCAGGGAGAGCCCGCCTTTTTTGGCCAGCGTGCGGTAGAGCGTCACGGCGGTGCGCCCACCCTCGACAGGGCGCTTGTGGACGGAGACCTGCTTCTTGGCTTCGTCTTTCAGCAAAAAGCCCTCTAGCTTGCCCTCGGCGGGGGAGAGGGTGCCCAAGGCGATGCAGAGATAGGACTTTTCCACTTCCCGGTCCCGGATCTTCTGGTTCATGACCCGTAATGTCTCGGCGTTCTTGGCGGCAATGACGATGCCGCCGGTGTTCCGGTCGATGCGGTTGCACAGGGCCGGGGCGAAGGAATTTTCCCAGTAAGGGCTCCATTCCTTCTTTTGATATAGGTAGGCTTGGATATGGGTGATGAGGGTGTTCACGCGCTCGTGCTCGTCCGGGTGGACGACCAGGCCGGGGCGCTTGTTCACCAGCAGCAGGTTCTCATCCTCGTAGACAATATCTAGCTGAGGCTTGAAGACGGAGAGAAACGCATTCTCCGGGGTGGGGGTGTCGAAAAACTCGTCGTTGATGTAAAGCTGCAAGAGATCGCCCTTCACCAGGCGGGTATCCCGCTTGGCCCCCTTGCCGTTGAGCTTCACCCGCTTGATGCGGATGTATTTCTGCGCCAGGGGCGCGGGGAGCAGGGGGAGGGTCTTGGCCAGCCAGCGGTCCAACCGCTGCCCGGCGTCGTTTTGGCCTACGGTAAATTCCCGCATGAGATCACGACCTTTCGTAAATTTGTGTAAAATGCCAAAGAAAAATAAAAGCAACCCCTTGACGGCGGGGGAGCAGAGGTGTATCCTACTATTTTAGCGGCTGTCAAAGGGGAAATGCGTTCTTCCCAGACTCATTTTGTGGCGTGCTGTCCACCAGTATACCATATTTTGCAGAAAATTTGAAGAAAGTATTTGACAAGCGCTTCTTTTTTTGCTACAATATCCCCTGTACCATGTGAGGAGTGTGCTATGCGACTGAATCTTCGAGAGATCATTCATGTACCAGGCGCCAGCCTTCCCTTTGCATTCCAGCTGGATCTGAGCCAGGAGGAATTCTTCGGGGAGCATCCCATCCCCCGGCCTGTCCAGGTCCAGGGGCGCGTGAAAAACGTGGCGGATGTGCTCGTGCTGGAGGGAGAAGCGAGATCCCTTCTGGACTATACCTGCGACCGGTGTATGGAGCCGTTTCAGCGGGAAAAAGTCGTCGGCCTGAGCGCCCTGCTGGCGGAAACGCTGGAGGGGGAGGAAGACGAGGACATCGTTCTCCTGGAAAACGGCGAGGTCGATGTGGGCGATCTGGCTTACACAGCCTTCCTGCTCGCCATGGATACAAAACACTTGTGCTCAGAAGACTGCAAGGGGCTTTGCCCCGGTTGCGGCGTCAACCTGAACAGGGAGCCCTGCCGGTGCAAGAAACAGGTCGATCCTAGATGGGCCGCTCTCGAGCAGCTACTTGATAAAAACTGAGTAGTACCCAATCCACTTTGCCCGACAGGGCATCACCAAGGAGGTGTCTCGAAATGGCGGTTCCGAAGAGTAAAGTCTCTAAGCAGAGACGGGATAAGCGGCGTGCCAACTGGAAGCTGGCAGCTCCCGCTGTCACGACCTGCCCCAAGTGCGGCGCGTATCGGCTGCCCCACCGGCTGTGCAAGGCCTGCATGACCTATGACGGCAAGGTGTTCGGCCAGGTGCAGCAGGAGAACTAATAGGGAAAAAGAAAGAGGGGGAAGCCCCTCTTCTTTTTTTGCGTAGAACCTGACCACAGGAAAGGAGGGGACCGGATGTCCCGTACCAAGATCCAGACCGTGGCCCCCGGCAGCCCCGCCCACCGGGCCGGCGTTCGCCCCGGGGAGACCCTGGCCGCCATCAACGGCCACCCCATCATCGACGTGCTGGACTACAAATTTTATTCCTACGACCCGGACCTGGTCCTCACCCTGCGGGAGGGAGACCAGGAGCGCAAAGTCTTTCTGGACAAGGACGTGGGCCAGGACCTTGGGCTGGAATTTGAGACGTATCTCATGGACCGGGCCCGCTCCTGCGCCAACAAGTGCGTCTTCTGCTTCGTGGATCAGATGCCCAAGGGGATGCGGGATACCTTATATTTTAAGGACGATGACGCCCGCCTGTCCTTCCTCATGGGCAACTATATTACCCTGACGAATTTGAGCAAGCGGGAGATCCAGCGCATCTGTGACCTGCATATCTCACCCATCAACATCTCCGTCCACGCCACGGACCCGGAGATCCGGCGGGAGCTGCTTGGAAACAAACGGCGGGGGGGAGAGTGCCTGGAGATCATGCAGAAATTTGCCCAGGCGGGGATCGTGATGAACGCCCAGATCGTTTCCTGCCCCGGCCTGAACGATGGGTCGGTCCTGCAAAAGAGCATGGAGGAGCTGGCGGCGCTGTATCCCCAAGTAAAGAGCGTCTCCATCGTCCCCGTGGGCCTGACCCGGTACCGGGAGGGCTTATACCCCCTGCGCCCCTACCACCAGGACGAGGCCCGGAACGTCGTGGCCCAGGTAGAGGCCTTTGGGGACCGGTGCGTGGAGCAGCTGGGCAGCCGGATGTTCTGGTGTTCGGATGAGTTTTATCTTCAGGCGGGCTTAGATCTTCCTGCGGATGAATTTTATGAGGAGTACACCCAGCTGGAAAACGGCGTGGGGATGCTCCGCCTGCTGGCCGTGGAACTGCACGGTGCGACCCTGGGTGCCCCGGAGAACATTCCCGTGGAGCCGTTTTCCATTGCCACCGGTGTGGCGGCGGCGCCCTTCCTGCGAGAAATCATTGACAGAGCGGCCGCAAAATGTCATACTAAATTGACCTATCAGATGTATCCCATCGTGAATCGCTTTTTTGGAGAGACCATCACCGTGGCGGGCCTGCTGACCGGCCAGGACCTGCTGGCCCAGCTCAAGGGCCGGGACCTGGGCACCCGCGTCCTGCTGCCCCAGAACACCCTGCGCCACGGGGAGACGGTCTTCCTGGACGATATGACCCTGGAAGAACTGTCCCAGGGCCTGGGCGTGCCGGTGATCCCGGTGAATCAGGATGGGTTCGACCTCTTTGAGGCCATTTTTGGGGTGTAACGCCCTGCTATTGTTCGTTGTTTGATTTTTGATTCCATTTTAGAAAAGGAGGGAACTCCTATGGCAAAACCCTTGGTAGCCATTGTGGGCCGCCCCAACGTGGGCAAATCCATGCTGTTTAACAAATTGGTGGGCCGCCGCCTGTCCATCGTGGAGGACACCCCCGGCGTCACCCGCGACCGGCTGTACGCCGAGTGCGAGTGGCGGGGCCGCACCTTCGACATCGTAGACACCGGCGGCATCGAGCCGGGCACCACCACCGAGATCCTCTCCTTCATGCGTAAGCAGGCGGAGATCGCCATCCAGAACGCTACGGTCATCGTCTTCCTGTGCGACATCAAGACGGGCCTCACGGCTTCGGACCAGGACGTGGCCAACATGCTCCTGCGCTCCCGGAAGCCGGTCATTCTGGCGGTGAACAAGATGGACCAGGTGGGCATGACCAACCCGGATATCTATGAGTTCTATAACTTAGGCCTGGGCGACCCCATCGCCGTCTCTGCCGTCCATGGCCACGGCACCGGCGACCTGCTGGACGCCTGCTTTGACTACTTCCCCCCGGAGGAGGAAGAGGAAGAGGAAGAGGAGAGCAACATCATTAAAGTTGCCGTCATCGGCAAGCCCAACGTGGGCAAGTCCTCCCTCATCAACCGCATTTTGGGGGAGGAGCGGGTCATCGTCTCCAACATGGCCGGCACCACCCGCGACGCGGTGGACAGTTACTTTGAAAATGAGATCGGCAAATTCCTCTTCATCGACACGGCCGGTATGCGGAAAAAGTCCAAGGTCAATGACCAGATCGAGAAATTTTCCGTTCTGCGGGCGGCCATGGCCATCGAGCGCTCCGACGTGTGTCTCATTATGATCGACGCCAACGAGGGCGTGACGGAGCAGGACACCAAGGTCGCGGGCATGGCCCACGACTCCGGCAAGGCCTGCATCATTGTGGTGAACAAGTGGGACGCTGTGGAGAAGGACGGAAAGACCATGGACCGGATGCGCGAGGACATCCGCCGGGACCTTTCCTACATGACCTACGCCCCCATCCTGTTTATCTCGGCCCTGACCGGCCAGCGGGTGGGGCGGCTGTTCCAGCTCATCAAGTATGTGGACGACCAGGCCGCCATGCGCATCACCACCGGCATGCTCAACAGCCTGCTGGCCGACGCCACGGCCCGCGTCCAGCCCCCCACGGACAAGGGCCGCCGCCTGAAAATTTATTATATGACCCAGGCCGGCATCCGGCCCCCGCACTTTGTCTGCTTCTGCAACGACGCGAAGCTCTTCCACTTCTCCTATCAGCGCTATCTGGAGAACCAGATCCGCAGCACCTTTGGCCTGGAGGGCACCCCCATTCGCCTGACCATCCGCCAAAGAGGGGACAAGGAGGACTGACGAGGACATGGATGCAGTTTGGATCCGCGTGATCGCCGCGGCGGTCATCGCTTACTTCTGCGGCTGCTTTAACGGGGCCGTGATCGTCTCGAAGTATATCCTGCGGGACGATGTGCGCACCCACGGCAGCGGCAACGCGGGCCTGACGAATTTTTACCGGACCTTCGGCGGGCCTTTGACCTTCGTGGTGATTTTAACGGATGTGCTCAAGGCCGTGGTGGCCCTGCTCATCGGCCGCTGGCTGCTGGTGGGGCATCTGCCTGCCCTGGCGATGCTGATGAACTCCCCGGAGCAGGCCTACTCGGATTACTGGTGCGGCCTGTTCTGCCTGCTGGGCCACATGTTCCCCTGTATGTTCCAGTTTAAGGGCGGCAAGGGGATCCTCTCCGGCGGCACCATCATCATTATGATCGACTGGCGGGTGGCGCTGGTCGGCTGGGGCGGGTTCATCCTGCTCTTCCTGCTGACCCGCTACGTCTCCCTGGGCTCCAGCTCCACGGGCATCGACCTGCCCATCGTTACCTGGTTCGTCTATCGCGACTGGGTGCTGCTGGTACTCATCTGCATCATGGGCGGGCTGATCCTCTGGAAGCACCGGAGCAACATCGCCCGTCTGATCTCAGGCACGGAATCGAAATTCAGCTTCCACCGCAAGGCGGCGGGCTAATGCAAAAGCGAGGTAACAGAAGATGAAAGTTGCTGTGTTGGGCAGCGGCGGCTGGGGCACGGCCCTGGCCATGCTGCTGGTGGAAAACGGCCATGACGTGACGCTGTGGTCCTATCAGGCGGAGGAGTCCCGCCACCTGGCCGAGACGGGGGAGAACCCCCTGCTGCCGGGGGTGAAGCTGCCCCAGGGCCTCACCTACACCTCTGACCTGGCCTGCGTGACGGGCTGCGCGGTGGTGGTCATGGCCACGCCTTCCTTCGGCGTGCGGTCGACCGCCGGGCAGGTGAAGGACCTGCTTGCTCCCGATGCCATCCTGGTGTCCGTTTCCAAGGGCATCGAGAAGGGGACCTCTCTGCGCATGACCCAGATCATCCGGGAAGTCACCGAGGACAAATGGCCTGTGGTGGCCCTCTCCGGCCCCTCCCACGCGGAGGAAGTGGCCCGGCAGGTCCCCACGGCGGTGGTCTCTGCCTGCCCGGATCAAACGGCGGCGGAGGTGGTCCAGGATCTGTTCATCAACGACCATTTCCGGGTGTACAGCAGCAGTGATGTCATCGGCGTGGAGCTGGGCGCAGCCCTGAAAAACGTCATGGCCCTGTGCACCGGCTGCTGCACCGGCATGGGCCTGGGGGACAACACCAAGGCCATGCTGATGACGAGAGGCCTGGCCGAGACGGCCCGCCTGGGCACCGCCCTGGGCGCCCGGAAAGACACGTTTGCGGGCCTGGCGGGCATGGGGGACCTGATCGTCACCTGCACCTCCATGAACTCCCGGAACTACCGGGCGGGCATTTTAATTGGTCAGGGCACCCCTGTCCAGGAGGCGATCCGGAAGATCGGGGCCGTGGTCGAGGGCTATTACGCCGTGGACTCCGCCAGGGAGCTGGCGGACCAAGTGGGCGTGGAAATGCCCATCACCCTGGCCGCCTACGATGTCCTGTACCGAGACCGGGACCCCAGAGAGGTCCTGCTCTCCCTCATGCGTCGGGAAAAACGCCATGAGATCGAGGAAACTTGGTTCTAAATTGCACTTTTTTGAGAAATCTGCGAAATAGGCCTTGCAATTTTGGCCTGTTTCTGCTATGATACTAACCGATGCTTTTTAAGTAATAACACACCGGCCGGGGCTTGCCCCGCTCAGTGGAGTCATAAACCAGCGAGGAGGTTCAAGCGAATGGCTAAATGTGAATTTTGTGACAAGGGCGTCGTGTTCGGCATTCAGGTGTCCCACTCCCACCGCCGCTCCAATCGTCCCTGGAAGCCCAACGTGAAGCGCGTGAAGGCGATCGTCAACGGCACCCCGAAGCACGTCTATGTGTGCACTCATTGCCTCCGTTCGGGCAAAGTTACCCGCGCTGTCTGATCCAGCTAAGACAAAAAAGCACAGGCTTATGCCTGTGCTTTTTTCTTGCCCATCGGTGTGGGCTATGGTATACTGTATCCATATTTCAACCAGAAACAACAAAACCGGCGCCCTTTTGGCTCCGGACGATGGAAGAGGAGGTATTATGGCATCTCAGTCGTCAATCAAACTGACCAAGCTGGTCGAACGCTTTGAGCTGAAAGTGCTCAACGAGGGGAAAAACTACGATCGGTGTCTCATCCGCGCCGACGACATCAACCGCCCCGCCTTGCAGATCCTCGGCTTTTTCGACTACTTCGCCCCGGACCGCATCCAGGTCATCGGCAAGGTGGAGTGGACTTACCTGAGCAACCAAAGCTCGGAGGAGCGGCGGAAATGCTTCGACGCATTCTTTGAAAAGCCCATCCCCGCCCTGATCCTCACCCGGAGCTTAGAGCCTTTCCCGGAACTTATGGAAATGGCCATCAAGCACAAGCGGACGATCCTGGGCAGCAAGGAGGATACTTCCATCTTCATCCCCAACTTCACCGACTGGCTCAAGGCCCGCCTCTCCCCCCGGATCACCCGGCACGGCGTGCTGGTGGACGTGTACGGCGAGGGCGTGCTGCTCATGGGCGACTCCGGCGTGGGTAAGAGCGAGACGGCTGTGGAGCTGGTCAAGCGCGGCCACCGGCTGGTCGCCGACGACGCGGTGGAGATCCGCCACATCGGCACCCGCCTCATCGGCTCGGCCCCGGAGCTGATCCGGCACTACATCGAGCTGCGCGGCATCGGCGTGGTGGACATTCAGCAGCTCTTCGGCATGTCCGCCGTCCGTGAGGACCAGGACATCAACCTGGTGGTCAATTTGGAGCAGTGGAACGACCAGGTCTTTTACGACCGCCTGGGGACCAACGAAGAGTTCACGACGATCTTGGACATGAAGATCCCGGCCATCACCATTCCCATCAAGCCCGGCCGGAACCTGGCCATCATCGTGGAGGTGGCGGCCATGAACAACCGCCACAAGCGCATGGGCTACAACGCAGCCCAGGAGTTTGCCAAGCAGCTGGACGCCCACTTTGAGCAGATGATGCTCAGCTCCCAGCTGGATGCGGCGGACGACTACGACGAATATGAAAGCTTAAACGGCGACGAGGAGGATTAAATTTCCGTGGAGAAAAAGAGAAGTGTGTTTGGCCGCCTGGCGGCCCTGGCCCTGGCCGCCGTGCTGCTGTGCAGCCTGGTCCTGTCCGGCTGCGGTTCCCAGCCCACCGGCGACGAGACGCAGACCAGTGACCAGCCCCAGCAGACGGCGGAGGGCGTGAACGTCAACTATGGCCTGTCCAACCCCTGGGACTCCCTGATGCCCTATTACAGCGTATCCGGCAGCAACTATTCCCGCATCATTTACGACAAGATCTATGATCGCCTGGCCTACGTTCAGCCTGACGGCACCTGCCTGCCCAGGGCGGCGGAGAAATGGGAGAGCACCGAGGACGGCCACGCCATCGTGTTCACCCTGAACCAAAAAGCCGCCTTCCACGACGGCACCCCCGTCACCGCCCAGCATTGGGTGGAGACCTTCCAGCTCATCACCGACCCTGCCTGCGAGATCCTGGGCAAGACGGCCCTGTCCTGCCTGACCGGCACGGACGACACCGGCGCAGCTGTGGCCGGGGAGACCCTGGGTGTGGAGGCCGTGGACGACTACACGCTGAAGCTGAGCTTCAAGCAGCCCACCATCCCGGAGGAATTCCTGGTGGACAAGAACCGGGACATCTACGTCCTGCCCACCTACCTGCTGAAGGACATCCCCGCCGACCAGGTGGTGGAGAGCGATTTCTGGCGCAAGCCCATTGGCTCCGGCCCCTGCAAGTTCGTCTCCGAGGTCTCCGGCAGCAATCTGGTGCTGGAGGCCAACAAGGACTATCAGCTGGGCGCCCCCGGCTTCGATACCTTGACCATCACCGTGATGGACAAGAGCAATCTGCTCACCGCCCTCATCTCCGGCGATCTGGATTACTACGCTTTTGGCGGCAACGTCTCCGAGGAGAACAAGACCGTGGCCGAACAGGCGGGCTTCACCGTGGAAGAGGGGACCACCCCCACGAACTTCTATGAGCTGATGCTCAACTGCGCCACCATCGACAGCGTGGACCTGCGCCAGGCCATCAACAAGGCCTTGGACAAGGAGCTGCTCTGCCAGCAGAGCGCCGGCACCCGCGGTACGGTGACCGGCTCCAGCATTCTGCCGGACACGCCCTATTCCTCTCCCGCCGTCACCGGCACCTATGACCCCGCCGGGGCCGAGGCGCTGGTGGCCAAGAGCGGCTACGACGGCAAGACCTTCTCCCTGGCCTGCACCAGCCAGCGGGCCAGCCTCGCGGCGCTGGTCCAGCAGGACCTGGAGGCCGTAGGCATCAAAGTGGAGATCGAGACGGTGGACTCCGCTACCATGTTCGCCGGCATGAGCGACGGTACCTATGACATGGGCCTGGCCAGCCACACGCCCACCACTCTGCCCCTGTGGTTCACCGCCAGCCGGTTCACCGAGGAGAACAACATCTTCCACGTGCCCGATCTGGCTCCTTACACGGAGATGCTCTCCGCCGTGAACGAGGAGACGGACGAGACCAACCGCATCGCCCTGGTGGACGAGTTTGAGGCCTATCTGACCGAGGAGATGCCCTTCATCCCCCTGTGGTTCAGCAACGCCCTCCACGTCCACTCCAAGACCGTTACCGGCATCGACTACGCCGCTTCCTCCTCCTGCAATGAGAACGTGTGGGAGTGGGTCAAGGCGCAGTAAGTCCGCAAGTTTCATTTTCTACCCCAGTGATTTGACCTCCGTAAGGACCGCCGGTTCCGGCGGCCTGTGCCGAAAGGCCGGAAGTGCAGGAGGAAGTTCTTTTGTTACACTACACTTGCAAACGTATTCTGGGCGCTCTCCCGGTGTTTTTCGGGATCACCCTTTTCGTCTTCTTTTTGATCAACATGGCCCCCGCCACCATCGCTGATGCGGCGGGGGG
>OMNT01001278.1_pt1 | contig 24043 bp, 16 predicted proteins | sample 1672551 | NCBI WGS metagenome assembly OMNT01 (sample SAMEA3136698, study PRJEB25190) | human gut metagenome | reverse complement strand
GCCGCAGCCGCTGCCGCGGGGACCGTCGCCGCCACGGGAGTTTCAGGCTCAGCAGCTGCGACCGCCTCGCGCTTCTCAACCTCGCGCTTCTCAACCTCGCGCTCGACTTCCACCTCGGTGCTCATGCGCGCCTTAAGCCGCGCCTCGTCCATGAAATGCACCTGCGAGTCGAAGCGAATCGTCTTGCCCTCGGGGCTCACCTGCGCGAAGAACCCAAGCGGCGTGTAGCGACGGTTGGGAAGCAGCTCGCGCAGCTTCGCCGTGTCGGAAAGCGAGACATCGATGTAGGACAGAATGCGGTCGCGCAGCTTCTCGTCGAGCACGGGCCAGGCGATTTCCACGCGCTTGTCCATGTTGCGCGTCATGAGGTCAGCGCTCGCCAGGTATATTTTCATGTTCGTGCGCGGTCCGAAGCCGTAGATGCGGCTATGCTCGAGCATGCGCCCCACAATGGACACGACGCGCACGTTCTCGGTATAGCCTTCCACGCCTGGGACCAGGCACGATATGCCGCGAACGAGCATGACGGTCTTCACGCCCGCCTGCGATGCCTCCGCGATCTTGTCGATGATCTCTTTGTCGGTGACCGAGTTCGTCTTGAAGAACAGCCCGCACGGCTCGCCTCGCCGCGCAAGCTCGATCTGGTGGTCGATGTTCTTCAGGATGAGCGGTTTCACCTGCAAGGGCGCTACCCACAGCACATCGTAGTTGTCCGACACGTTCTCGAGCGCCATGTTGCGGAAGAACTCCGTCGCATCGCGGCCGATCGTGGGGCTCGTCGTGATGAGCGACAAGTCGGTGTAGAGCTTGGCCGTTTTCTCGTTGTAATTGCCCGTGCCGAGCTGCGTGATGTGCTGGATACCGTCGTCGGTCTGGCGGGTGATGCAGCAGATCTTGCTGTGCACCTTGTAATCGCGGAAGCCGTAGATAACGTTGCATCCGGCCTGCTCGAAGCGCTGCGACCATTCGATATTGTTGCTCTCGTCGAAGCGCGCGCGCAGCTCGAACAACGCGGTGACCTCCTTGCCGTTCTCGGCGGCGTCGATGAGCGCTTCGGCGAGGTGCGACTGGCTTGCCAGGCGGTAGAGCGTGATCTTGATCGAGATGACGCGCGGGTCGCGCGACGCCTCGCGTAAAAGCTGCACGAATGGGTCCATGCTCTCGTAGGGGTAGGAAAGCAACACGTCGCCGCCTGCCGTGACCTGCTCCATGATGGGGCGTTTGCGGTCGAGGCACGCCGGCCACTGCGGCGTGAACGGCGGATACATAAGCGCCGCGCACTGCTTTTCGGAAAGATGCGATGCCAAACCCCAGGTGAAGCTCAAATCGAGCGGCACTGACGTCGTGAACACCTGGTGCTTCTTCAGGTTCAGGCGATCGAGTAGCAGTGGCTCGAGGGTGTCGGAGAGCTCGCGCTCGCTCTCGAGGCGCACCGGGGCTAAGCGCGCGCGCTTCTTCAGGATGCGCTTCATGTGCTCGCGATAGTCCTCGTCGTTCTCGTCGGTGGACTCCGTCGCGTCGATGTCGGCGTTGCGTGTGACGCAGATGACGTTGGTATGCTTCACGGTGTACATGGAAAATACCTGATCAGCGACCATTTCCACCACATGCTCAAGCAGGATGAACGAAAAGCCATCGCCTGGCAGCTTCACGACGCGCGCGCATTGGCGCGGCAGGGGGATGAGCCCGAGCATGGTTCCCTCGGCGCCGACGTTTTGCGAAAGGGAGGCGTTCTTCGTGGATTCTTTCGTCGGTTTCCCCTTGCCTTTCTTGCCTTTCTTATCCTTCTTCTTGTGCTCGCTTTTTGTCTGGTCTTGGGCGTTGTCGGCTTCCTCGTCGAGGCGCACGACGATGTAGAGCGCGCCGTTTTCCAAATGCGGGAAGGGGTGGCGGGCATTGATGATCTGCGGGGAGAGGAACGGTGTCACGTTGGCTTCGGCGTATTCTGCCAGGTAGGAGCGCTGCTCATCGGTGAGCTCGTCGGGACGAACGTGCGTGACCCCGACCTTGTTCAACAGCAGGCGAACCTGCTCGAAGGTGCGTTCGTAGGCAGGGTAGAGCTCGTGGCAGCGCAGGTAGATAGCGCGAAGCTGCTCGGAGGGCGTCATGTTGGACTTGGAATCGACAATGTGCTTCTTCACGAGCGACAAGTCGGTCAGGCTGCCGACGCGCACCATGAAGAATTCCTGCAGGTTGCTCCAGAAGATGGAGATGAAGTTCAGACGCTGCAGAAGAGGGACCGACTCGTCGGCGCCCTGCTCGAGTACGCGCTCGTTGAAGTCGAGCCATGACAGCTCGCGGTTCTGCAGATAGGGTGCAGGGTTGCCTGCTGCGGGAATGACCTGGTCAGATGAAGTGGGATTGTCGTTGGCCATGCAGAGAGCCTCCTTGATGTGCATGATGACGCGTTCTTGGCGCTACCTTTCATGATAACGCGCCGTGGAACGATGAGCCGAAAGCGTTACTGAGCCTTTACCCTCGAGCAAGGCGCATTGCCCAACATGCGCTCGATGAGATAGCCTTCACGCACGCCGCGCTTGCATATTTCCAGCTTGCGGGCATCGAGCTTTTGCATGAGCGTGCTGAGGATGACGCAACCGGGCCCGACCGTGTGGATGCGCTCGGGAACGGCCCGCGCTGCAAGGTGGGCGAATTTCGACGGGTTGTTCTCCAGAAGATCGAGCAGTGCATCGAAGTGCTCGGGCGTGAGGGTTTTCGGCCGGCAGGACTCGCCGGTCATCTGGGCGTAGAGCTTTGCGGCGGCACGAGCGCTTCCCCCGACGCCGTAGAGCGTCTCAGCGCGATATTTTCGCAGATCAACGGGAGTTTCCGCGACGCGTTCGAGGAACGCGCGCTCGATTGCTTCGACCTCGTCTGCCTGGGGCATGACGAACTCCACGTATCCCGCGTAGGAGGAGAGCGATCCTTGCCCGATGCTCACGTCGTCGAAGTCGCGCCCTTCTTCGACGCGGATGAGTTCGGTTGACCCGCCGCCCAAATCGACCACGGTGCCCTTCTCAATCGTGCGATCGCATGAGGCCCCCGCGAAGCTGAGGTGTGCCTCGTCACGGGCGGAAAGCAGGTTCACGGGAGCTCCTATGACCTCTTCGATTGCGCGGATGGCCTTGCGGGAGTTCGCGCAGTTGCGCAGCACGGCGGTTGCGAAGATGTCGGTGCGCACGCAGTTGAAGTAACGCGCGCGTTTCAGGTGCCCGGAGAGCACGTCGACAGCACGGGCGATGCCCTCCTGGGTGAATTCGCCCGCATCAACGTAGGCCGAAAGCCCCGCCATTACCTTGTCGTTGATGATGCTTCGGAAGTCCTTGCAGGTGATGGGCTTCTTTTTGTTTATGCCGTCCTTCACGTCGAAGATGACGAGGCGCACTGAGTTCGACCCCAGGTCGATTACGCCGTAGTTTGCCATAGTGCTTTCCATTTCCCGTTAAGCTCGTTTCTTCCATCCTAACGTAGCGTCTCGGGCAATGGGGAAATCTTTACGCGTCCTTTACGCTCGCTCTGATTAGACTCCGTATTCGGGGCGGGCCAGTGGTTGGTTCGCGCGAGCGGCGTATCGGCCGTCCGCCCCGCAAGGTCGAAGTGAGCTGTGACACCATGCGGTGATTGTGGGAAAATACGCAGCGAGAAAAGATAACGATGCATGTTTAGAGGTAGATTTCCATGTCAGCTCAGTTCAACATTCGCCGTGCGTCGAGTCGCATGGTATCGGTGCTCCAGCGTGAACTTGACCTGCCCCGTTTCGTCGCGGCAACGCTTGTCGGCCGCGGAATCGACACCCCGAAGGCGGCGCGCGCGTTCCTGTTTCCCTCGTTCAAGCACGATTGGCTCGACCCCTACCTGATTCCCGGGCTCGGCGACGTCGTCGACGCGCTCGAGGACGCCGTGCGGAAGGGCCATCGCATCCTCGTGTTCGGCGACTTCGACCTCGATGGCATATCAGCGACGACGGTGCTCACCCGTGGCCTGCGGGAGCTCGGGGCGGACGCAGTGCCGTTCATCCCGAAGCGCTTCGAGGAAGGCTACGGTATTACGGCGGCGGCGCTCGATCGCGTGAAGACCTACGGCCCCGATTTTCTCGTGACGGTCGACTGCGGTATCGCCTGCAAGGCCGAAGTGAAGCTCGTGCAGGCGGCGGGAATCGACGTCGCGATCACCGACCATCACGAGCCCACGGACCTGGTCCCCGAAGGCGTGTCCGTTGCCGACCCGAAGATCGACTCCACGTGCCCAAGCTGCGTGCTCGCCGGTGCGGGCGTGGCGCTGAAGCTCGTGCAGGCGCTTGGCGCTCGCTTCGGCAAGCCCTACCTTTGGCGCGATTTCGTTGACTTCGCGACACTTGGCACGGTGGCCGACCTCATGCCGATGCTCGGCGAGAACCGCCCGCTCGTGATCGAAGGCATCAAGATGATGAACAAGGCTCCGCGCCCGTGCATCGCTGCGCTGCTCGAAACATCAGGGGCGGTTGGCAAGCCTCTCACCAGCACAAACCTCAGCTTCTCGCTCATCCCGCGCCTCAATGCTGCAGGGCGCATGGGCAACGCCGACTTGGCGCTCAACCTGCTCATGTCCGATGACTTCGACGAGGCGTACCGCTTGGCGACCGAGCTTGAGGGGCTCAACGACCAGCGCCGCGCGATCGAGGCCGAGCTCTCCGAGATCGCGAAGGTGCAGGCCGCGGAAATCTACCACGGTCAGCGCGCTCTCGTCGTTGCGGGCGAGGGGTGGCACGAGGGCGTGAAGGGCATCGTGGCAAGCCGCCTGGTCGGCATCTACGGCGTGCCGTGCATCCTTTTGACCATCGACGGCGACGAGGCGCGCGGCTCAGGCCGAAGCGTCGGACGCGTGAACCTGTTCGCCGCGGTCGAATCGGCATCTGACCTGCTTGTTCGCTTCGGTGGACACGAGGCGGCGGTGGGTATCACGCTCAAGACCAAGGACATCCCCGCGTTTACGAAGGCGCTCTGCGACTACCTCGACAAGCTGCCCGAGGACGACTTCCACCCGCTCATCGAGATTGACACGTGCATCAACCTCGATGAGCTCACGCTCGAAACGGTGGGCGCGCTGAAGCAGGTCGCCCCCTTCGGCCAGGAGAACCCGACGCCGTGCTTCCTCGCGCGCGACGTGCTGCTCACCCATTGCCGCGCGGTTGGCGCCGAGAAGAACCATTTCTCGTGCACGCTCACGAACGGTCGCTCGTCGATTTCGGGAATCATGTTCCATTGCACCGACATCGACATGCTCATGGCAACCGACAGCGTGGTGAACGCGGCGTTCCAGGTGGAGATCGACACTTGGCGTGGGCGCAAGTCGGTGAAGGCGATGCTACAGTCCGTTACGCCTGCTCGCACGTGCCCTGCGCTCGAGGCGTGCCTCGAGCCGGAGAACCTGTCGTTCGCGGCCGACCTGTACGCCACGAGCGATGCGGAGCTTTGCGAGGACTGCTGCGAGAGCCCCGAGGACATTGAGGCCTACGAAGCGGAGCGCGAGAAGAATCGCGCGCTATGGGAACAGAAGGCGCAAAGCGACCCCGACGCGCTCGAGGACGCGGTGGTGCGGGCGATCATCGGCGACCGCGAGCTGCACAAATCGCAGCGTGTGGTGCTCTCGAGCCTTCGCGCTGGGAACTCCGTGCTCGCCGTCATGGCGACGGGGCGAGGCAAGTCGCTCACCTTCCAAGTGCATGCGGCATGTGAGGCGCTTGCGCACCATACGGCGAGCCTGTTCGTCTACCCGTTGCGTGCGCTCATCGCTGACCAGGCGTTTCACATCAACGAAGCGCTCGCGCCCTTCGGGATCAACGCGTGCACGCTTACGGGGGAAAGTGCGCCCGACGAGCGCCGCCAAGCCTTCGCGGGCTTGGTGGACGGCTCGGTTGACATCGTGCTCACGACGCCGGAGTTCCTCGTGTGCCACGCTCCCGAGTTCGCGGCTACCGGCCGCATCGGTTTCGTCGTGGTTGACGAGGCTCACCACATCGGCCTTTCGCGCGCGGGCCATCGCCCCGCATATGCGCAGCTCGGAAGCGCTATCGCGCAGATAGGCAACCCGGTTGTGCTCGCGCTTACGGCAACTTCGGACGAGGCTGTCACCGGTGATATCGACCGCGTGCTCCCCGTGGCGGGGCACGTGGTGGACGACACCATGCGCACGAACCTCCACGTGGTCGACCAGCGCAACCTGCGCAATCGCGGTGACTACCTGGCGACGCTCGTCGCGCAGGGAGAGAAGAGCGTCATCTACGTGTCCTCGCGCGAGCAGTCGGTGGCGCTCGCCCGTAACCTGCGCAAACGCGTGCCACAGATGGCGCCGCTCATCGGCTTCTACAACGCGGGCCTTTCGCGTGCCGAGCGCACGCGCGTCGAGGAGCTGTTCCGTACGGGTGCGATCGCGGTGCTCGTGGCCACGTCGGCGTTCGGCGAGGGCGTGGACATTCCCGACATTCGCAACGTCGTGCTCTTCCAGTTGCCGTACAACGAGATTGAGTTCAACCAGATGAGCGGCCGTGCGGGGCGCGACGGCAAGGACGCGCGCGTGCATCTGCTGTTCGGGCGCTCGGACGTGAAGCACAACGACCGCATCTTGCAGGACATGACGCCCGATCACGATGTGCTTGCCGAGGTGTACCGCACGTTGCGTACGTGGCAGCGCAAGACGCCCGGCGAGTTCTTCGAGATGGCCGATGGCGAACTCGCGCATATCGTGAGCGGCGCGGGCTGCGAGATCACGGCGGCGTCGGCGGCGTGCGGCATCGCGGTCTTTCGCGAGCTGGGGCTTATCGAGACGCATGTGGCCTACGCGTCGGGCGAGGGCGCGCGCATGGTGCGCGTGAAGGAAGGCGCCGGGCGCGTGGAGCTGACCGACAGTGTGCGCTATCGTGAGGGATTAGGCGAGCGCGACATCTTCAGGGCCTTTTACGAGTGGGTGATCGGCTGCGACTGCGCGCGTCTCGAGCAGCGCGTGTCCGGCCCCATCACCCCGCAGATGAAGCCGCTGCATCTGCGGTAGGGGAAGGTGTCCGCGGCGGGCGACGGCGAATGGCGGTGCGCCATTGGGACTGGTGCGAGGAAGGCGGCGGTAGCTCCCGTCTGCGATTTCGCCTTTGCTAGGCGCGGAACTTACGGGCTCGCGTGCTAGCCGGCGAGCCCAGCGTCCCGGTAGATTCCCTTCGCCTCGTCGACCCCCGCGTCGATTATCGGGTCGACCTCCGAGAGCTCGGACTCCACCTCGTCGTCGGAGAGCCCCGCGCCCTCCAGGTAGCCGCGCAGGACCACGTCGCGGATGGCCTGGCGGCTGCGGTCTATCATCAGCACGGGGTCGGCCCCGTTGAGCCCGAAGACCCATTCGGCGTAGTCGCCTTGGCTGATCTCCCCCACAAAAGCGCTGTCCCCGTTTTCCTCGTCTCCCGACGGACCGTACACGCTGTCGAGCCAGAGGGTCTTCGAATCGACGTCGTAGACCCAGATGGCGCTATATCTATCGAAGGAGGCAGGATTTCTTCCCGGGGGATATCCCCCGAGCCCCTCCTGGGAGAAGCCCATCCGGAGCACGACGCACCTCTGTGGGTACTCCTCCGAGTGCCCCCTATCGCCCCCGTCCTCGATGTACCACGACAAGGACTCCATCCTGCCGTCGCTTACGGTGCGCACGTCCTGGTAGCCGAACAGGTAGACGTAGTTGTTGTCGAACGGCGCGAGCGCGTCCTTCCCCTGGTACCCATATAGGGAGCACGCCCCCTCGATGCAGATACGGGGCCTGTCGTTCCTGTACGCGCTCAGGGCCGACGCCAGGACGGTCGGGCTGAGGTGGCCTTTCCCCCACAGGGCTTCGCAAGAACGCGAGTCGAGCGTGCTGTAGTACAGCTCGTCGAGGGCGTTGTCGGCCCGCGTCGCGGCGTAGGCCCTGCTCAGGAGGAGCCACGCGAGCACTGCGAGCAGCACCGCCACGACGAAGTTCCTCATGCGCCGCAGCGTCCTTGCGGGGTCGTACTCCCTCTCCCTCTTTCCCATGGTCACCCCCTCCTAGGGCTCGCCTGCCTCCCCGGCGAGTATCCTGTAGAATCGGTACGTGTCGGGTGTAGCCTTCTTAATTCCAATCATATTTAGCGAATGGCTTGACTGCAAATCCAGGGGCCAGTTCGATGTTAAAAATCCCGAGAAAAGAATATTCCTAACAAAGAATATCCATGTTAATCTATCGCTAATAACGGTGCCTTACGTTCAAGATGCCGTTATGTTTCGCGCTTTCCCTATGAACTGGGTGCGCACATCTTTTTTGTACGATGACTTAAATGGCCTTTCGGCACGATATTAGGAGGCGCATAGATATGAACATTCGAACGAAGCAGGGTTTGCGTCTTTCCGTCCTGGCCGCCTTTTCGTCTGTCTCTCTTGTGTGTGTTGCGGCGTTGTCGGGGTGCGGGTCTCAGCCACCACAAGGCGCTTCCTCTGCCGAGGTTTCCCATTCCCAGATTGATGTGCTGCAATCGAAGGAAGCCGTTCTTCATGTAAGCGCTTCAAGCGCAGAGTGCACCTTAGAATCGTTGCGTGATGACTCGGATCTCGTTGCTTCGGGTCGCTATCTGGGGAAATCAGACCCCTTCCTCGTGATTCCCGTTGTCGGGGGCATCGATTCAGCGATGTACTATACGGACTATTATTTCGCGGTCGAGGATGTTTTCAAAGGCGACGTCTTGGCCGACAGCTCTGCGCCGTCGCGCGGGGATTCCGTCATATCTGTTCGCATGAAGGGCGGCGTAGGCGACCGGGTTGCCGTCGTGAACGATAATGCTCCAGAATTAGAGGAAGGCGCCGACTACCTGCTTTTTCTCTACCGGGTCCTCGACGGGCTCGATGGGAATACGGAAGGAAATCACTACTATTCTTTTGGCGACAAGTTGGGTATTTGGGGAAAGGGCGCTTCGGGGGCCTTTTCCAATAGCGAGATCGGGAGCGTTGATTCTTCATCGCTTGCCGTTATGCCTGTAAGCGACGCGGTTCCGGCATCTGAGCAAAATCTTCAATCGGAAGATGCGATGATAGAGGATGTTCGAAATCTCTTTGCAGCTGGGAAGATAGATGAAAAGATGCTCAACGCATATGAAGAGCTCTACAACGCCTCGCGCAACGGTTTCGCCACGGTGGGAACCGACGACGAGGTTGCTGCGTTCGAGGAGGCAATGGTTGCATCGTCGACGGCGCACTCTCAAAGCTCCTGATGCCCTGATGCGTGCGTTTGCGTAAGCGTCTCTTTTCCCTTTGACGAATCGAGTAGAATGAAGTCACTACGATTTAGTTTCAAGGGAAAGGAGGACTGACATGAGCACCAACGGCCGCAACGGCGGCGATGACGAGATAATGCTCGGCGAGTCGCTCAAGTCGTCTTCCGAAAAGCAGACGGTTGATGATGTCATGCTCGGGCGCGCGTACACGCCCGAGAAATCGTTTTCGGTGGCGCCTCGTCCCACCGAGGTGGGGGAGCTTCACTCGACGGAAACCCCGGAAGAGCGTTTCGTCGAGCTGCAGCGCCTGACCGACGGTTACCTGACCGACGACGAGCGCGACATGCTCGAGCGCGCGTTCCGCTTCGCCGACGCGGCGCACAAAGGCGTCACGCGCAAATCGGGCGAGCCCTATATTATCCACCCGGTCGAGGTCGCCATCATCTTAGCGGACTTGCGCATGGACGGCGAGACGCTGTGCGCTGCGCTTCTTCACGACACGATCGAGGACACCGACGTCACTTACCAGGACGTGGCAACCGAGTTTAACGAGAACGTGGCCGCGCTCGTTGACGGCGTCACCAAGATTACGCGCATCGAGGTGGAAAGCCTGTCGGACAAGCAGGCGGCCACCATCCGCAAGATGTTCGTCGCCATGAGCAAAGACATCCGCGTCATCGTGATCAAGCTGGCCGACCGCCTGCACAACATGCGCACGCTCTCGGCGCTCAAGGAGGACCGCCGCATCTTCAAGGCGCGCGAGACGCTCGAGATTTACGCCCCCATCGCGCACCGCCTGGGCATCAACTCGGTGAAGTGGGAGCTTGAGGACCTTTCCTTCTACTACCTCGAGCCCAACAAGTACAAGCAGGTCAGCCGCATGGTCACCGAGTCGCGCGCCGAGCGCGAGCAGTACTTGGGCGAAGTGATCGACACGCTTCACGACGAGATGAAGAAGGTCAACATCGTCTGCCAGATCATGGGCCGTCCGAAGCATTTGTATTCCATCTACCAAAAGATGGTGAACAAGGGCAAAGGCTTCTCCGAGATCTACGACCTCATCGCCGTACGCATCATCGTGAAGTCGGTGAAGGATTGCTACTCGGCGCTGGGCGCGGTGCACACGCTGTGGCACCCGATGCCAGGGCGATTCAAAGACTACATCGCCATGCCGAAGTTCAACATGTACCAAAGCCTGCACACCACGGTCATCGGCCCAGCTGGCAGGCCGCTTGAGGTGCAGATTCGCACCGAGGAGATGCATCGCCAAAGCGAATACGGCGTGGCGGCGCACTGGCGTTACAAGGAAAAGGGCGAGAAAGCCGACGCCGCGCTCGATCAGCAGCTGGCATGGCTGCGCCAGATGGTCGACTGGCAGGACGAGACGCAGGATTCGCGCGAGTTCCTGAAGGACTTGAAGGTCGACCTAGCGCCGACTGAGGTGTTCGTGTTCACCCCGAAAGGCGAGGTCATGAGCTTGCGGGCGGGATCAACGCCGGTCGATTTCGCCTACGCCATCCACACCGAGGTGGGCAACCATTGTGTGGGCGCGAAGGTGAACGGCGCCATCGTGCCGCTGACCTACGAGCTGCAGCTGGGCGACCGCGTGGAAATCCTCACGCAGAAGAGTGCCACGCCTTCGCGCGACTGGCTGAACATCGTGAAGACGCCCTCGGCGCGCAACAAGATCCGCGGGTTCTTCAGCAAGGCGAGCCGCTCCGATGATCTGCAGATAGGCCGCGACCGCTTGACGCGCGAAATGAAGAAGCACGGCATCGGCATCTCGAGCGCCAACTCGATGCGCGCGATCAAGACGATTTCCGAGCACATGGGTTACAAAAGCCCCGATGACATGCTCGTCAACATCGGCACGGGGAAGGAAAGCCCGCAGCATGTGGGCAATCGCCTGTTGAAGCTGCTTGTCGACGACGGGAACGAGGAATCGCGTGCCGGCGCGCTCGGGCAGTCCGAGACGAGCCCCGGCGTCATGCCCCCCATGATCACAAGCGTCGTCTCGCCGAAGCGCCGCGAGGCGCACAGCTCGAACGGCATCGTCGTGAAGGGCGTCGATGACGTGCTCGTGCGCCTGTCGCGCTGTTGCAACCCGGTGCCGGGCGACAAGATCTTGGGCTTCGTGACGCGCGGCCGCGGCGTGTCGGTGCATCGCGCCGATTGCCCGAACGCCGAGGAGCTCATGAAACACCCCGAGCGCATCATCGAGGTGGAGTGGGAGAAATCTGCGCCGTCGAGCACGTCTTACAAGGTGGAGATCTACATCGAGGCAATCGACCGTTTGAACCTGCTGCGCGATGTCACGGTGGTCCTCTCCGACATGGGAGCGAACGTGCTGTCCTGCAATACCATCTCGCACCGCGACGGCATGGTCGAGATGCGCTTTTTGTTCCAGGTGTCGGATATCTCGCTCATCGATGCGGTGCAGCGCAAGCTGCTCGGGCTCGAGGGTGTGTTCGACGCCCATCGCATGCTTCCCGGGCAAGGGGGGAAGAAGAAGTAATGGTCGTTCGTCCGCAGGCGCGGTGGGCGCGTGCCTCGCTTGAGCCTGCCTGCGGACTGTTCCTATCGAAAGGTTGAGGCGATGTCACTTCGAGTGATGAAAAAAACGTGCGTTGACGTGTGCTTTCTCGTGCAGGGAATGCTCGAGAACAACGTGTACTTCATTTCGGACGGCGAGGCGACGATGGTGGTCGACCCGTCATCGGACGCGGAGGAGATCATGCGCGCGCTCGACGGGCGCGAGCTTGACGCGATCGTGCTGACGCACTGCCACTCCGATCACGTGGGCGCAGCGGCCGACTTGCGCCGCCTGACGGGTGCGACCGTGATTGCGTCGAAGATCGATGCCCCCGAGATTTGCGGGGAGAAGCCCATCTCCCGCGACAATTGGAAGTTCAAGACCTGCCCGATCGATTTCCGCGCCGAGGACGGCGACGTTGTGGAAATCGGCAACATGGCATGGAAGGTGATGGTAACCCCTGGTCACACCAAGGGTGGCATGTGCTGGTACCTCGTGCCGCAGTTCGGGAACCACGAGGACGGCGCACCTGTCCTCATTTCGGGCGACACGCTGTTCGAAGGGTCTGTGGGGCGCACCGATTTCGAGGGCGGAAGCATGAAAGAGATGCGCGCATCGCTTCGCAAGCTGGCGTTTCTGCCCGACGAGACGATCGTCCTTCCCGGACACGGCAGGCAGACCACCATCGGAGCCGAGCGGAGCCGCACCTTCGCGCAGTGGGCGTAAGAACCCGCCGATTGCGCCGCTGCGGGGCTTTCTGATATCGTCTGCGGCAATTCGCGCGAATCGCGTTGGGAACTCAGTAAAGAACACGTTAAACTCTGGGCGTTTGAGCGTCAACGCGACCTCTTCCCGGGGCTCGCGTTCTTCCGGTCAATTCGCTTAGCGAAAAGGAGTCGATGAATGGGCAAGAGGCACCATAAGTACGACTATTTCAGCGCGTTCGAGAGCTTGTCAGAGCTCGCGGTCGATGAGGCCGACCTGCTCATCAAGGCCATCGAGGACTTCTCTACGGCCGATGCGCTCAAAGAAACGATGGAGAAGGCGCACGCCATCGAGCACAAAGGCGACGACATCAACCACGACATCTTCCGCAACGTGGCGACCGATTTCATCACGCCGATTGACCGCGAGGACATCATCGGCCTCGCCCAGGCGCTCGACACGATCATCGACGAGCTTGAAGAGGTCATCCAGCGCTTCTACATGTACGACGTGCATTTCATGCACAAGGATGCGCTCGAGTTCGCGCAGCTGCTGAAGAAAGAATGCAAGGCGCTCAACAAGGCCATGGAGGACTTCCGCAACTTCAAGAAATCCAAGAAGTTCAAGTCGCTCATCATCGAGGTGAACACCTACGAGGAAGAGGCAGACCAGCTGTTGATGCACGTCATCCGCGATTTGCACACCACCGATTGCGAGAACACCATGCGCGTGATGGTGTGGTCGCGCATCTTCGAGCACATGGAGAACTGCGCGGACGCGACCGAGCACGCCGCCGACTGCATGAGCACCATCCTGTTGAAGAACGTGTAACGCGCAGATATAGCGCGCAGCGCGACGACGGCTGGCCAGGCGCAGGAAATATCGAAAGCGAACGGGACCTCATCAGGAAATGATGAGGCCCCGATTTTTCGAGAAGGCAGATTGTCGCACCCGCGCCCCTACTCCACCGCGAGCAGCTTCGCCTCGACGGGCTCGCCGGAGAAATTGAGGTCGCGCGTGATGGCGCGCGCCGTCTCCGCGTTGAAGCCGTCGGCGTCGAACAGTGAGCTCACTTCGTCGAAACGCCGCTGCGCCTTCTCGTAGCGGTCCCAGAAGCTATCGGCCGATTTCTCGTGCGTGAAGGGGTTCTCCCAGGTGGCATGCTCGCGGTTGTCGTACGCGCACGTCTCCGCCAGGATCGCGCGGTGGCTCATCGCGCGGTAGAACGAGTACGGGCGCACCAACTCCTCGATGCGCGCGATGGCCTCGCGCTTCACGCCAGAGCCCGAATGGAAGAGATGCTGCACCAGGCGGAAGCAGCGCACCGAGTCGCCGAACGCGTTGCGCGGGATGATCTTGCCGAACACGGAGAACGCCATGTTCGCGTACAAAAGCGAAACGATGCGCAGCATGCGATCGGAACCCTTGAGGATGTTTACGGCCGGGTTGAACGTCGCCACCGTTTCGCCGCGCTTCACCGTGAGCACCATCTCGTCGTACTCGCTCTCGATAACCGCGTGCACCTCGCTGCCGTCCGCGCGCGAAAGGCCCGGCTCGCCCGCATCGCACAGCTGGAACTCGTGGAAGTACACGAGCGGATGCATGGTCGAATCGAGCACGTAGTGGCCCAGGAACCCAAGCGCATAGGCGCGCCCGACGGAGCGGTCCGCCTCGTCGAGTGCATCGATCGCTTGCTTGAAGGCGACGAGTATCTCGTTCGGCTTCTCCTTGTGCATGATGTTCCCAAGTCGATGGACCGACGAGAGCAGGGGATTGGCGATGGAATAGAACAGCGGGTCGGGCCCTTGGTTTCCCAAGAGGAATGCCTCGGCCTCGTCCTTCGTTCCGCCGATGGAGGAGAAATGACGCGCGTAGGCGTCCTGTCCGAACGTGTCGTGCGTGATGATTGCCGGCATAGTCTGAACTCCATCCTTTGAGCCCCTGACGGGAATTTTACTGTCGCTAAGTAAAGCATCATATACAATGATGAGCGGCTTGTTAACGTCCCCCATGCGTCTTTGCGTACGTTTTACATAGGCCGCCATGACGCGTGAGCAGGGATTTTCCGAACTTTGAGTGAAAGGCGTTGCGTTGTCGCGCACCCATATGACGAAACCCGAGCGCAGCTGGGTCCTCTACGACGTGGGCAATTCCGCCTACGTGCTTCTTGCATCGACGCTTATCCCCATCTATTTCTCAGCGATTGCCGACCCGAATTCTTCTGCGGTTGTGGCCTGGGGATACGCCTCGACGGTGGCCTCGCTTGTGCTGGCGTTGCTCATGCCGTTCCTCGGCAGCCTCGCCGATCTGAAGGGCAACAAGAAGAAGTTCCTTGCCGGCACCATCGGCACGGGCGCGGTGACGCTCGCCGTAATGGGCATTCCCTCCGACGCGATGGTGTTCCTCGTGATCTACGTGGTGTCGTCGGTCATGCTGAACGCGTCGCTCGTGTTCTACGACGCCTTCCTTGTGGACGCTGCATCGAGCGAGGAGCGCTACGACGAAGTGTCGTCGCAGGGGTACGCCTGGGGATACATCGGGTCGTGCGTGCCGTTCATTATCTGCCTGGTGCTCGTGTTGTTCGGCGAGAACTTTGGGATCGGGCAGCTTGACGGCATCCGGATCTCGTTCGTCATCACGGCGGTGTGGTGGCTCGCGTTCAGCGTTCCCATCTGGCGCGACGTGCACCAGACGCACTACAAGCCGCGCGAGGAGCATCTGTTCAGGAACACGATTGCGGGTCTTGTGGGAACGTGCAAGAAGATTTTCCACGACCACAGGCTCATGATGTTCATGCTGGCGTTCTTCTTCTACATCGACGGCGTGCACACGATCATCGCGATGTCTACAAGCTACGGCACCGACTTGGGCATCAGCTCGACGAACCTTGTGCTGGCGCTTTTGGTCACGCAGTTCGTGGCATTCCCCTCGGCGATCGCCTACGGGCGCCTAGCGGGGCGTTTCGGCACGAAGAAGATGCTGCTCATCGCCGTGTTCGCGTACTTTTTGATCACGCTGTTCGCGGCGTTCTTCCTGCGCAGCGCTGCCGAGTTCTGGGTGCTCGCGATTTGCGTCGGCCTGTTCCAAGGCGGCATCCAGGCGCTCTCGCGCAGCGAATTCGGCAAGCTCATCCCCAAGGAACACGCCAACGAGTACTACGGCTTCTTCGATATCTTCGGCAAGTACGCAGCCATCATGGGCACGTTGCTCGTGAGCGTGTTCACCCAGTTGACGGGTTCGAGCTCGATCGGCGTCCTTTCCGTGGCGGTGCTGTTCATCGTCGGTTTCGTGCTGCTTTTGAAGATGCCCGAGGGCACGGCGGCAGGAGAGTAACGGCCGAGGCGCCGCTTGTGGGACGTGGTCGGCGTGCGGCGTGCAAGCCGCTAGTGCTCCGAGCGCATGACGGTCTACGCTCAGATCGGGATCGCATGCTTTTCCCGCGCGACGTGCGGCTTGGTGTACTCGGCATGGAAAATCGCTCGCTCGTGTACGGCTCGGGAGTGTATCCCGAGCCGTTTGGTATAGTGGCGCAAAGGTTTCCCTTTCAAAAGAAAGATCGAGATGTCGTTAGTCGTATGCAAATTCGGGGGGACGTCGGTCGCGTCGCCCGAGCGTATCAAGATGGTCGCGAACAAGCTCATCGCCAAGAAGAAGGCGGGCGACGATGTGGTCGCCGTCGTCTCGGCGATGGGAAAAACGACCGATGAGCTGGTAGGACTTGCAAACGCGCTCAACACGAACCCTCCAGCGCGCGAGCTTGACCGCCTCCTTTCGACCGGCGAGCAGGTGTCGATGACGCTTCTGGCCATGGCGCTCGAGGCGCAGGGTTATCACGCCATGAGCTTCACGGGCCGCCAGGCGGGCATCCGTACGGACGGGACGCACAACAAGGCGAAGATCGTCAGCGTGCGATCCGACCGCATCATGGAGACGGTCGACAAGGGCATCATCCCCGTGATTGCGGGCTTTCAGGGCATCGACGACAACGATGACATGACCACGCTCGGCCGCGGCGGCTCCGACACGACGGCAGTGGCTGTGGCCTGGGGAATCAACGCCGACGTGTGCGAGATCTATTCCGACGTCGAGGGCGTTTTCACTGCCGATCCGCGCGTGTGCCCGCGCGCTAAGAAGCTCGACCAGATTTCCTACGACGACATGCTCGAACTCGCTGGCGCGGGCGCCGGCGTGCTCCAGATGCGCGCCGTCGAGTTCGCCCGCAAATGGAACGTCGTCATCCATTCCCGTTCGGCGTTTTCCGACGCCGAGGGCACGTATATCAAGGAGGCTCCCGACATGGAGGAAGCGGTAATCACCGGCATTGCGCACGACACGTCCGAGGTCAAGGTCACGATTCGCGGCGTTCCCGATATGTCGGGCGTGGCGGCGAAGCTGTTCAGCGCGCTGGCATCCAACCAGGTGAGCGTCGACATGATCATTCAGAACGTGTCGGAGTCGGGCATCACCGACATCAGCTTCACCTGCCCGGGCGGCGATCTGCCGCGCGCCCGCGAGACCGTCGAGCGCATCGTGCCGACCATCAACGCGCGCACCTACATCGTCGACGAGGACATCGCGAAGGTGAGCCTGGTGGGTACGGGCATGAAGTCCTCGCCGGGCGTTGCCGCGAAGGCGTTCGAGACGCTGGGCCAAAACGACATCAACATTCTGGCTATCTCCACGAGCCCGATTCGCCTGTCCGTGGTGGTCGATGCCGCGCAGGCCGCTCAGGCGGTCCAGTGCCTGCACACCGCCTTCGGTCTGGATTCCGACAGCGTGTTCGTGGAAACCCAGCTTTCGGCGGAAGAAATCGCCGCCAAGATGAACAAGGGCCGATAGGGAGGTAAACATGGCTTGGACGAAGGTTATCCCTGCTCATCCAGTTGTTGCTGTTGCCGGTGCGACGGGCGCTGTGGGAAATGAGTTCCTGAAGGTCTTGCATGACCTGGACTTCCCTGCAAGCGAGGTGCGCGCGCTCGCGTCTGCGCGCTCGGCTGGCAAGAAGCTTCCCTTCGAGGGTTGCGGCGACGTTCCCGCAGGTGAGCTCACTGTACAGGAAATGACCTCCGAGTCGTTCGATGGCGTCGACATTGCGCTGTTCTCCGCAGGCTCCGATGTTTCCAAGGCGATGCGCGAGGCCGTGGTTGCCGCGGGTGCCGTCATGATTGACAATTCGAGCGCATTCCGCATGGACGAAGACGTGCCCCTGGTGGTTCCCGAGGTGAACCCGGGCGACGTGTCGTGGCACTCGGGCGTCATCGCCAACCCGAACTGCTCGACCATCCAGATGGTCGTTGCCCTGAAACCCCTCTATGACCTGGCGAAAATCACCCGCGTCGTCGTTTCGACCTATCAGGCGGCAAGCGGCGCCGGCGCACCCGCCATGGCCGAGCTCTACGACCAGACGCGCGAGTTTCTGGGCGGCACGCCCGACGACGAGCTCACGGTGTCGGCGTTCCAGCATCGCATTGCTTTCAACTGTATTCCGCACATCGACAAGTTCCTCGACGACGACTCCACGAAGGAAGAGTGGAAGATGGTCGCCGAGACGAAGAAGATCATGGGCGATGCGGGCGTGAAGGTTGCCGCTACCTGCGTTCGCGTTCCCGTGCTGCGCTGCCACGGCGAGTCCGTGAACGTGGAGTTCGCCGCCGACGTGACGCCCGAGGCTGCCCGAGAGGCCCTCGCTGCAGCGCCCGGTGTCACCGTGATGGACGACCCCGCGAACAACGTGTACCCGATGCCCGGACTGCTCGCGGGCACGAATGACACCTATGTCGGGCGCATTCGCCGCGACGACACGGTCGACCATGGCCTTTCGATGTGGGTTGTTGCCGACCAGATCCGCAAGGGCGCAGCGCTTAATGCCGTGCAGATCGCGCAGCTTTTGCTTCCGAAGGATTAACGGTGGATTGTCCGGCTGAGCGTCGGGCCAGGATGGTATACTGAACGCGTGCAAGGTGGCTCGCCGCTGCTACGGCAGCTACCCCGGTTTCAAGTTTTTAGCTTGTGGGAGTAGCCGTTTCCCGTCTTAGTGGGGGCGGCTACTTCACTTTTGTATAATGCCCCTATGACGAAAAAGCCGAAAAAGATACGCCTTGACGAACTCCTTGTTGAGCAGGGAGTTTTTCCTGATGCAGGCACGGTTTTGCGCGCTGTTCTCGCACATGAGGTGAAGGTGGACGATGTGTACGTCACGAGTGCCGCGGTGAAGGTGGCGCCTGATGCGGAAATCGTTGTGCGTGGGCGCAAACAGTTCGTTTCGCGCGGAGGGCATAAGCTGCAGGGCGCGCTCGACGCGTTCGGGCAGGACGTGCAGGGGCTGAACTGCATCGACGTCGGATCGTCGACGGGCGGCTTTACCGATTGCCTTTTGCAGGCGGGCGCTGCGCATGTGACGTGCGTCGACGTGAACTACGGCCAGCTCGCTTGGAAGATTCGCACCGACGAGCGCGTGAGTGTTTTCGAGCGCACGAACATCAAGCTTGCCGATCCAGGGGAATTGGGCGCGCCGTTCGACTTGATCGTGTGCGATGTGAGCTTCATCGGGCTTGCCGTGCTGGCTCCCGCTTTCGCGCGCTTGTCGCGTCCAACGAGCGACGGCGCGTCGGCGAGCGTGTTCTTAGGGCTGGTCAAGCCCCAGTTTGAGTCCCGCCACGACGAGACGGACCACGGCATCGTGCGCGATGAGGCAGTGCGCGCACGCACGGTGGAAGAGGTTCGCTGTGCTCTTGAGCGCGAGGGTTTCGAGGTGACGGGCACCATCGAGTCGCCGATCAAGGGTGCGGAAGGGAATGTGGAATACCTCGTCCGTGCAGTCTTTCAAGGCTAAGACGCGACTTTCCTTGGCACGGCCTTCTCGCAGGTGATCTTGTCGAGCCTTCTCTGTTCGCCCAGCTTCGCGTGCTCGGCTCGTCTGCCTTCAGGGTTATACTGTTCTCGGCAAATTGCAATCGACCGAAGGAGTTAGCATGAACGGGCAGGAATACCTCGACCTTCTGAAGGCGCGCTACTCGGTGCGCTCTTTTTCCGACGTGCAGTTGACCGACGCAGAGCTCGACGTGCTGCTTCAGGCGGCGCAGCTTTCTCCTACGGCGAAGAACTCGCAGCCATTCCGCCTTTGCGTGGTGCAAAGCGCCGAAGGCCTTGCGAGGATCGACGAGGCGACGCGCTGCCGCTACGGTGCGCCCACGGTGATAATCGGCGCTTACGATGCCAGCGTGTCAGCGAAGGGGCTCGGCTATGAAACGGGCGACTTCGGCGACATCGACACGTCGATTGCCCTCACTAACATCGCGAACGCCGCAGCTGCCGAAAACCTAGGAAGTTGTTGGGTTGGGGCGTATGATTCTGCGATTATTCGAAAGAATTTCAATATCCCGAACAATTATGTGCTCGTAGACCTTATGATGGTAGGGCACAGTGCCGAGGATGCTGAACCGAGTCCTCGCCACGAGCAAACCGAGCCGCTCGATACCTTGGTGGTTCGTGAAACGTTTTAACGAACCCGCACGGGTTCAGCTGCATAGCCCTCACTCACGTCGCAACTGATGAAGGGCTGAAGGCGTCGCTTGCAAAGCGGCGCCTTCTTTTTTGGCAGGGCTTCCCGAAGGGGCCGAAAGACTCTTCTGGGAAGGTTGAACGTCTTTTTCGAGAAGGCGCTGACTGCCAGGGGATAATGTCGAAGGCCTCATCCAGGAGGGGGCCGGGGTTATCCCGAAAGGTGCCGGGGTCCGCTGGATGAGGCTTTCCGAGAGCGGATCTTCTCGGAGGGCTTCGGTTATTCTCGAAAGGCCTTGAAGGCATGAAGCGAAAGGGTTTTACCATGCGGTTGACGATGCTCGGCACCGGCCATGCGCTCGCAACGAAATGCTACAACGCGTGCTTCGCGCTACAGGACGACGCGATGGGGAAGGCGCCGGGCCGTACCTTCCTCGTCGATGCGGGCGGCGGGAACGGCATCTTGACCCAGCTCGAGCGGGCGGGCATCGATTGGCATTCCGTCCACGATCTGTTCGTCACCCATACCCACGTCGATCATCTGCTCGGGTCCATTTGGATTCTCCGTGTGGTGTGCTACGGCATGGAGTGCGGTAACTATCAGGGGGAATTCCACTTCTGGGGAAACGATGAGGTCGTGGCGGCCGCCGATAAGCTGGCACACATGCTCTTGCGTCCGAGCGAGTCGGCGTTTATCGGCAAGCGCGTGTTCCTACATGCGGTTAAAGATGGCGACACGGCGCAGATCCTCGGGCGCCCCGTGACCTTCTTCGACATCCACTCGACCGGCTCTGCCAAGCAGTTCGGGCTCGCTATGGAATATTCCGCGGGCAAGGTGCTCGCCTGCAGCGGAGACGAACCTCTGACTAGCGAGAACTTCTCGCATGTCGAAGGGGCGACGTGGCTTGTCCACGAGGCCTACTGCCGCCACGACGACATCGAGCGTTACAATCCGCACCCGATTCACCATGGGACCGTGCGCGAGGCATGCGCGACGGCGGAGCATCTCAGTGTGGAGAACCTCGTGCTCTACCATACGGAAGATGACGACCTGGCGCATCGCAAGGAGCACTACTTCGCCGAAGGCCGCAGCGTGTACGGCGGCAACCTCCACGTGCCCGATGATTTGGAGGCATTCGAGCTGTAGCGGACGTTTGCTTGATACAATATGCCTCACGTATGCAATGACCAGGACAATAGGGAGTCTATCGAATGGCCGAATTTATTTACCAGATGTACAAGGCGCGCAAGGCGCACGGCGACAAGGTGATCTTGGACGACGTCACGCTGTCGTTCTATCCCGGCGCGAAAATCGGCGTGGTCGGCCCGAACGGCATGGGCAAGTCCACGCTTTTGAAGCTGATGGCGGGCATGGAGGAGGTCTCCAACGGCGAGGCGCGCCTCACGCCCGGCTACACCGTGGGAATCCTTCAGCAGGAGCCGCCGCTCGACGAGGACAAGACGGTGCTCGAGAACATCGAGCTCGCGTTCGGCGACGTGAAGGCGAAGATCGACCGCTTCAACGAGATCGGCGGGCTCATGGCCGAGCCCGACGCCGACTTCGACGCGCTCATGGCGGAAATGGGCGAGCTGCAGGATGCCATCGACGCAGTTGACGGCTGGGATTTGGACAGCCAGCTCTCGCAGGCAATGGACGCGCTGCAGTGCCCCGACCCCGATATGCCGGTGAACGTGCTCTCTGGCGGCGAACGCAGGCGCGTGGCGCTCTGTCGTTTGCTGCTTGAGGCGCCTGACCTGCTGCTTTTGGACGAGCCGACGAACCACTTGGACGCTGAGTCCGTTCTGTGGCTCGAGCAGTTCCTCCACAAGTACCAAGGAGCGGTGCTCGCCGTCACGCACGACCGCTACTTCCTGGATAACGTGGCCGAGTGGATTTGCGAGGTCGACCGCGGGCATCTGTACCCCTACAAGGGCAACTACACCACGTACCTTGAGACGAAGGCCGCACGCCTGGCGTCGCAGAAGCAGCGGGACGAGAGGCTGGCGAAGCGCCTTTCCGAGGAACTCGAGTGGGTGCGCTCGTCCCCGAAGGCGCGCCAGGCGAAAAGCCGCGCACGTCTGGAGCGTTACGACCAGATGGTGGCCGAAGCCGCGCAGTCGAAGAAGGTCGACTTCACCGAGATCCACATTCCCGCAGGTCCGCGCCTTGGTGCGAATGTGCTCAAGGTGGACGGGCTCTGCAAGAGCTTTGGCGATCGCGTGCTCATCGACAACCTGTCGTTCGAGTTGCCGCGCAACGGCATCGTGGGCGTGATCGGCCCGAACGGCGTGGGCAAGTCCACGCTCTTCAAGATGATCGTCGGCAAGGAGCAGCCGACCTCGGGTACGCTCGAGCTGGGCGAGACGGTGAAGCTCTCCTACGTCGATCAGGGGCGCGAGGGCATCGATCCCAAGAAGAACGTGTGGGAGGTGGTCTCCGACGGGCTCGACTACATGATGGTGTGCGAGACCGAGGTGCCGAGCCGTGCATACGTGGCAAGCTTCGGCTTCAAAGGCTCTGACCAGCAAAAACCCGCCGGCGTTCTCTCGGGTGGCGAGCGCAATCGCCTGAATTTGGCGCTCACGCTGAAGCAGGGCGGCAATCTGCTGCTGCTCGACGAGCCTACAAACGACCTGGACGTCGAGACGCTTTCCAGCTTGGAAGAGGCGCTGCTCGAGTTCCCCGGATGCGCCGTCGTGACGAGCCACGATCGTATGTTCCTTGACCGCATTGCCACGCATATCCTCGCGTGGGAAGGCACTGACGAGAACCCGGGCAACTGGTTCTGGTTCGAGGGCAACTTCGACAGCTATCAGAAGAACCGCATCGAGCGCTTGGGCGAGGAGGCCTCGAAGCCGCATCGCCTCCATCGCAAGCTGACGCGGGACTAGCCGGACGATGTCGAAGCCGATTGCGGCGCTGCGGGCATGGTTCGACGGCTCGTGGGACAATGCGTGCCTGCGCTGCGGAATGTGTTGTTATGAGCGGGAAGTCGGTGAAGACGGCTCTGTCGGCATCGACTTCTCGGCGCCGTGCGAGTTCCTCGACGAGGACTCGCGGTTGTGCCGCGTGTACGATGAGCGCTTTACGCGATGCGAGCGCTGTCGGCGCTTGACGCCCGCGGCGGCATTGTTCGGGAAACACCTACCCCCGACCTGCGGATATGTGCTGAGGTTTCGCTAGGGAACTGTAATTGCGAAAATTGGGAAGCTACTCTAGGGCGAGCAGCTTCCCAATTATTATTTAAGGGTGATTATTCGATTCTGGTCCAATATTGTCGTCGTTACCGCTATTTGCTTATCGTCGTCTATCGCGGTGGCGGGCAAGGTCGTGTATACGTAGATATGGACAGGAATATTGACGTCAAAGCAGGTTCGTTTTGCTGAAAGCCATAATTCGCCGGCAAGGTATTTCATGTCGAAGTTTGAGTAAGTGTTTTCATTGTAAAGCAGCTGATTATTCTTTATTGCTTGATCGACTGGGATTTTATCTGCTTCGGGTAATGCCGAGTCGTAATTCATTAATCCTCTTCTCGTCAGATGGCAACTGCAAGAATGGAGGAGGTGAGAGATTGGCTTATAAGTCAATCTCTCCTATATACAGCAGAAGGTAGCAATAATTGATTTAGAGGCGATTTAGCGAAGTATTCAGTTGATTTAGAGGCATAATTGATAAAAAATTGGTTGAGTTAGAGGCCGTTGAATGTGCGCGGGGCACAAAATGCGGGGCTTTCGGAATACCGAAAGCCCCGCATCGTTTTTTGTCATATCTCCCAAAAGACCTGCTCGGAAAACCATTGAGTAGGGATGTGCTCCCTCAGGCGCCCAGTATGAGAACTGACAATCTGCCGAATCGCTAGTTCTTCAAGCTGTTGATCGGGGCGGGCATGCGGCCTCCGCGGTGGGCGAAGACGGTGCCGGCGTGCCCGTTCACGGGCATGACGGGGGCGTATCCCAGAAGGCCGCCGAACTCCAGTCGGTCGCCGACCTTCTTGCCGATGGCGGGGATGACGCGCACGGCGGTGGTCTTGTTGTTGATCATGCCGATGGCGCACTCGTCGGCGATG
>OMNT01001242.1_pt1 | contig 24452 bp, 17 predicted proteins | sample 1672551 | NCBI WGS metagenome assembly OMNT01 (sample SAMEA3136698, study PRJEB25190) | human gut metagenome | reverse complement strand
TACCGGCTATTACAACCGCTTCACAAGCAAGTACACACTACCGGAAAGCCGCCACAAAAAGGCCCCGCAGGAAGTACCTGTAAAAAGCTAACCAAGCTATTTAAAGCCGCATAGAATTTTAGCCCTCCGTTTTTGTTTGCGGAGGGCTTTTCTCATTTCTTCTGTGCCTCGTATTTGCGCTTTGTCGCCATACCGCCGCGGATATGTCGCTGGGCTTTATTCACCGCCAGTACGCTGCTCACCTCTTTGTAAAGCCCCATATCCACGCTGCGCAGCCGCTCGGCAACGTCCTTATGTACGGTGGATTTACTCACGCCAAACTGCTTTGCGGCACGGCGCACAGTAGCTTTGTTCTCTACGATATACTCCCCCAGCATGGCGGCTCTGTCCTCAACATTCTGCTTCATCGTAACACACCCTTGTCTGTGATACTTGTGCTGCATTATATGTTGAGCTTTTCTCTAATTATACCTCTTTTTGTTTTGAAAAAGAATTTAAACGCTCATCAACACATGGAATCAATTGTTACTGCTCTGCCATGCATCCCGATATTCATTCATCATGAGCCGCTTTTTCCTTGCAATCCCCCATAAAACTTGAACCACTTGCCCAGCAAGCAGGTCTCTTTCCTCGTTATCGGGACTCCTGCATATCAATTAGAATGGATTTCTTTTTGCGTGTGCCGTACCATTAAACAAAATATCATCAGAGAGTTCCACCACCATATGCAAGTCGCTGGGAGATTCGACTTGTTTGCCTAAAACCACTACATTGTCAAAATAGATATTTCGGGGGCGACTCATTTCCGTATGCATCTCAAAACCGCGAATAATAGAAACAGGGAAATTACCATTCAGAATTTCCACGTTACGGAAATATATATTTTCGACACTTCCGCGTTTTCGATCCAATGAATACTTGGAATCCAATACCTTGATGTCGACAAACTTTTCCTGAGCATCTTCAACGCGGATATCTTCATACACAATGTCATGAATGTGAGCGCGATCTGCATTGTGGATGGTCAGCACGCCGCCAGACTGATTACCCTCATACTCGCAATGAACGATGTCCAGATCTCGGAATGTGATGTCGCTAATCTCATCGCAGCGCACTTCATATCCGATTTCCACGGCGTTACCGGGTTCTGCATTCCACAAAACGCAGTGTTCTACCAGAATATTTTTCACATCCCTATTGGCAGCAGGGTCGGGATAACTTGCAGCTTTGATGCACACGCAGTCATCCGAAGCACGAATAAAGGAATTACGCATGGTTACGTCTTCGCAGCCTACAATATCGATACCGTCACCCGTGCAAACTCGAGACATGATGTTTACATCCTCAATCTCCACATTCCGGCAAGCGCCAGGAACCAGGTGCCACGAACCACCGTCCACCATGGTGATGCCTTGAATCTTCACATCATCGCAAAACACCATCCGAATCATTGGTCTGCCGCCACCGTTTTCCTCTTTCGGATGCCATACGCAGCCATTCAGAATGCCGTTTCCTAAAATTCTCATGCCGTGGGCGAAAAGAGCATTCACGCAACCACAGACAACGCTGCCCTCTTCCAAGAAAACCGTTTCTTCCGCTTTGACCTCTAACGTGCCAACATTGTAGATTTTCCCACTCTCAAAAAGATGATCCACTTTTTCGGGCTTCGGGACACGCTTTGTGCACAATATGAAGAGCGGTGTCTTCAAATTGCCATCTAACTCCAAGGTGACCTTACTGGGCTTTTCCAACTGGAAGCTCAACTCTCGGCCGGAAATCTGAGCCTGAACATTGGTCTTGGCCGGACGGAAAACCGCCTTTTGGAAATCTTTGGATACTTTTACCTGAAAACTCAGCGGAGAATCGTCGTCCACAACCGGAATTACGTAATCAAAACTATCCGTGTGGTAAACCGTCAACTCCTTTCCGTCGCAAAGCACAGTGTACAAAGGAGATTTTTCCAGTTCCTCAACTTTATACAACGGCTCCGTAATTCTTGCAGGATTGGGATTGTAACGCACAGCCACTTTTACTCCTCCTTAAAATAATGGTTTTTCCTTTATGGAAGTGATTATAGAATATCATGTCTGAAGAACATTGAAAACAAACAATTTTTTCTTTTATTCCTACAATAGCGTCGATTATGGTACGAACATGCCCAATTCAGGAAAAAGGCTGCCTGCTTTCTCAGCAGACAGCCTTCTTCTCATCCATGTCAAACTTCCACGATCTCCCGCACACACAGATCATCTACCGTCGTATGTAAGATCTCGGCAAGTGCAAACAGATTTTCAATGTTCGGCATCTTTTTTCCTTTCTCCCAGTTCCAGACACTCTGAACCCCGGCGAGCCCCATCTTCTTCTGAATGTCCGGTCGGTTCATCCCCAATCTTTCACGCCGGCTACGGATATTTTCGCCCGTTTTCTTCATGTTCAAGTTTGCATAGATCTGTTCCGATTCTTTCATATCTTTGCCCTCCCTAATTTCTTTTCTTATACCCATATTTTACACTCCGGGTTAAAATCATAAAAGGTCAGGACAGAAAAAATTTTCGTTCAGGTTAGCCCCCCTTCTTTTTTCCTTTTACCCCTTTTTATATACTGTTTCAGGTACTTTTTTATCATTTTAGATTATATGTGTTTTTGTTCTCCCTAACTTTTGTTTTCTTTTCTGGACACATATTTTTTCGGGTTAAATTTTTAAAAATGTCACTTACTTCCGTAAATCGTCCCGAGTTCATACCCTCTTTTTCTGTCAAGGTCGAGGCTCTTCAGTAAAAAGAGCGTATCATGTTCATCGCAGTCCGTCTGGCTTTCCCGGAAGAAGGACAGATTTTCCTCTATACGTTCATCCAGATTGCTGATGCTCTTTCGCAGTTCCTGATAGAGACTTTTGGTAACCATTTCTTTGTAATGGCCCGGCACCTGGTTCAGCACCCACTCGTGGAGATGGATCATGTTGTGCAGTACAAGTTTTTCGTCTTCCAGCCCTTCCGGTGTTATGACAAAGCATCCTGTGCCAGGGTAAAACTGAGCCTTGCTGCTTCCTTTCTTTTTACAAAGTTTCAGTTTGAACAGATCATATGAAAAATAAGTCAGCTCATCCGGCAGCGGAATCGTCTCCGGTTCCCAGGTTCCGTCCTCACGCTGTGCTTCCGCTGCGACGAATGGCCCGCAGATGCTTTCCCGTTCCATCCGCATATCGTCAAAGAACTCCTCAAACTCACCCATCCGCATGGAAATCGTTATTCTGTCCCGGATTTCCTGATCCACTTTTTCCGGGCTGCCTGTTTTCACCGGACGTGTCTTGTACAACTGGTCAAGTCTGACTCCATAAAGCCGTGCCAGATTCAACGCATTATCAATGCTTGGAAGTTTCGGATGTGTTTTGCTCTCCCAACTGCATACCGTCTGCTCTGCCGAAAGTCCAATCGCGTCTCTCACCTGTTTTAACTTCAGGTTATTCTCAATTCTAAGTTTTTTCAGATTTTTTGCTGTTTCTATGGAATCAATCCCAACATTATTATAAGCATCCATCTAAAATTCTCCTCGTTATTCTCCAAATTATTTCTAAAAAATGTATCCTCGTTACTGTTCATTCAGCAGTGAACCGTAACTGTCCCCCGACAGTTGAATCCTTTTTCTCATCCTGGGCTTGCATTTTTTCTCTGGAAAGTGTAATATCATAGATGTAACTAAAAGGAAACTGAGTGGCTTCTGCCTACGCAAAGCAACTACTACCCTAAGCTACAACCCCCCAAAAAGCTCAGGTCCAGAGTTAACCTTACTTTCATAACTCTGGTTCCCCTGAGCTTTTTCTTTTATCAGATCTCCGCCAGAAAAAATTCCTTATTTCCCGCGTGCTTCATCCATCTTCTTCAGAATACTCTTTGCAAGATTCATCGTCTGCCCACCGCACATTTTACCGAAGAGTTTTCCGCAGGCTTCCACGGCCTCCGCCTCTTCCTTCACGCAGTCCGCATAGATTCTTTTTGCGATCACCGGGGCAATCAGCTTCCATTCTGCCGTTCCAAACTCCTCTGGCAGAATACCTTCATCGCGCATTTTATACAGCTCTTTTTCCACGCGCTCCCGCGTCACCATCCGCTCAACAGTTGCAAACGCCATCTTTTTCGCCGCTTCCTGCTCCGATGTGATCGGTGCTTTCTGTGCTTTCATCTCTGAAAATTTTTCATTCACAATCTTCAGCACAAACGGCGCTCTCGAGTCCGGATTATTCAGTTTCGACATATTCTTGACGATAATGCCTTCCTCGCAGTCCCCATCCGTATACTTCGTAATCCGCATGAAACTCCGACAGTGATCCCAGTCCACGAAAGGTCCGTCATACAGCACATGTATATACGGAACTCCTACCTCAGCCGCCAGCGCCTTTACCTGCTTCTGCGGCAGATAACCGTCCGCTTTCAGATCGTAGACATCGTACATGATCCAGATATTCAGATATTTCTCCGGATACGGTACACGATGACGCGTCATCCATTCCCCAAAAAATACATAATCGGGATACTTCTGAAACTTCTCCGCGTCCAGTGTATCCACATAGTCGAGAAATTTTGATGTCGCGTCGACATCCTTTGTCCTCACGATCTGCTGCTTTCTGGAGAACGCCGCAAGCTTTCCTGTTTCCGGGTCATACCGTACGCTGGCATTGCTTCCATCGATTTTAATCTGAATCACAATGTGATCCCCGGGCTCGAAAGCCCAGGTGTTCTTGTTTTTGTGCATCTCATTTTCCTGCACGATTCGCTTGATATCCATAAATTTCTTCTGCTCCATAAAATAATACCCCTTTCCTTTCTAATTCTCATGGGTACACTCATAGATCGTACCCAGCTCATAACCCATTCTGCGGTCGAGATCCAGGCTCTTCAGGTAGAAGAGCGTATCATGCTCGTTGCAGTCCGATGCACTGATTCGGAAGAAGAAAAGATTGTCCATGATCTTCTCATCCAGATCCGCAATCTCATCCTTCAGTTTCTGATAAAGGCAGACAGTAACGAGTTCCTTGTACCGGGATGGCAGGCGCATAATTAATCTCTCCCACTCGATGAGATACCTGGCCGTTCTCATCTCTTTCACCATGTAAAATTCTATCATACCTCATCTGCCCAGTCATTCGTCCCGCAGTATAACTGCCGCGTTCTCTTTTACGCAAAACCGGGATGGTATCCTGCAGATGAAGCAGAATACCATCCCGGTTTTCCTCTATTGACAAATATACATGCTCAAGTTTCTTCAAACAGTTCTTTTATTCCTTTAGCAAATAATCATTGTTTAATACTTTCATAGATAACGGTCCTTCCACAATTCTGGAATACACTGGTTCCAATGGGCGTATTACAATTCCTTCTTTATTCATACCAGATGTATACTTTCCCTTTGCTCTTTCTAAAAGTTCTTCGATACTATCATACTCAAACAAATCTCTTTCTTCTTCCACCGGAACCATTTTTAGGTTCAGAATTCCGCACAGTTCTTTCATCTTCGCAAGAGACAGTCTTCTGTGTGGTTTCAGATCTATCATGGTAAATACATACCATTCCGGTTTTTTCAGCTTTAATCTGTTCTTTTGAATACCAGCACCGCAGAATTCACCCTGAATTGCGAGATCTGACAGATTATTCTCCTTTATTCTATCGGGTATCCCATTTTCATGTGCATATTTCCACATCGCACATTTTCCGTCATCTGCATATTCAAAATTTCTTCCGCATACACCAAAATGATCGTCTTTCCGATACATCGTAACACTGGTTCCGTCCATCTTTGTACTGATGTAATATCCATTTATCTTTTTAAATTCGTCGATCAATTCTGGATAAGACTGTACTCTCAGCTCATCTGTTTTTGGAATTCCGTCTGGAAACTCCCCTATAATCGTACCACTGCTGGTGACTCTTTCCTCTACTTCCCACTTTCTGATTCCAAGCAGCTCTGTAACCTCATCACTAATCTTATACGTTCCTTCCGGCAATATAGATAAAGGCTGAACCAGGCCCTGAGAAATCTGGCCTCTAAATTTCATAGTTCTCAGCCGAAAACCTTCTCCCAGAAGTTCGTTCTTCTCATAGCTGCTGCTTCGCAGAAATTCAAACTGCTCACAAATCGGAAGAAACGAATCTGCTTCCATATATACACAGCAATCTCCAACCCGAAACTGTCCCTTATTCGCAACACACTTCCATCCCAGGACATGCACACACTCTATTCTGTCTGCTCCTTCAATTGGAGTTATGTGATGTACATACTGCACAGATGCCAATTTTCGCTTTCCCATTTGCATATTCCGCTTCAAACTGAGCAAAGCTCAGCAGGTTGATTAATTACTATTGGTTATTCTGCGATCCCTGCCAGGAAATTCAAGGCGATATGCCTTAGATGTCATTCGACTTAAGCAGGCATCTGCGTAGGTGGAATCCCCAAAAAGCTGATACCATCCGGATACTGGAATCTGTGAGATAATAATAGTTGCCTTGCGGCAGTCTCTGGACTCGATGATTTCAAATAAATCGCGGCATTTCTCGATGTCCAGATCCATTAAGCCGAAATCATCTATCACCATGAGATCATAAGCTGCCATTTCATTCGAATACTCAAAGTAAGTACCTTCCTGCCTGGCATGATCTGATTCCTTTAAGAGTGTGTTCGCACGTATGTATTTAACAGTACGGTTCTGATGCATTGCTGTGATACATAAGGCGCAGGCGATGTGCGTTTTCCCAGCACCGGCCCCTCCGGTCATCAGCAGGTTATTCGGCTCATCGATCCAATCACACTTGGCCAGAAGTTCTATGACGTGTGTATTCAGCTGACGTTCTGGATCATAGATTGAACTGTCAAGATCAGCTGCAGGATATTTCAGGGTCGCTTTCTTCATGAGACGTTTAAACTTTTTACTCTCACGCTGATCCCACTCCTGATTTACAATAGCAGCAAAGCGGACTTCAAATGGTTCGAGACCTGTGTTTGGTTCCAAAAGCTGCTTTTCAAATGCTTCAGCCATACCGGACATGCGAAGTTTATACAGCCGATCCATGAGTATGTTCTGTTCCTTTGTGAGTTTATCGTTATAAAGATAGTCTTTTAATCTGTATGCCATAGTACGTCACCCTTACTTATAGTAGTCCTTTCCTCTGATATTTTCATGATTGGGCAGTGTTCCTGGTGAATGCTCGGGGAGTTCCTTCACATCCATCTTTTTCAGCATCTGCTTGAAGGTAAAATACTTACAGGAATTGATCTCTATACATTTACGGGCAACTTCTTCAGCAGCACCTTTCGGGATTGTTTTTACTTTATGCAGGATACCTGCACAGGCATTATAGGACTGCTCTTCATGTTTTGATGATTTAAGGAGTCTGTCAATCAGTTCTGACATCGCAGGACCAATGGCAGAAGCCCAGCGGCGGTAATAATTACCATCCTTTGAATTGACTTCTTTGTAATAAAGGTGTTCTGGCGGCATATGTTCATCTACCGTGATATACAGCGGAAACTCTCTATAAGACCGCTTATGTGTACAGATCAGCCGATTATACTGATCACAGATTCTGATCTCTGAAGCGGTTGCCTTCAGGATTGCAGGCTTGCCACAGTAAGAGTACAATACGGAGTAGTAGTGGCCGTCATACTCGATGTGGTAGTTGTTGGGAACTTTTAGGACCGCTTTATAGTCGCAAGCCGTGTAACATCCGCCTGGCAGTGGTTTCATACATGGTTTGTCATACTTTTCGAAAGCATCCTGTCTTGAGAAGTCCTTGCCTTGAAAAGATCGTTTATTGAGGACTGCTACTATTTTTTTGATTTCAGCATTCAGGTCTTCAAATGATACATATATCTTTTCTTTCAGTTTCTCAACCAGGTGTATTTCAAGATAACGTACATGATTTTCAACTGTAGGCTTGCCTTTCGGCTTTCTAGCGGGTGGTGGAAGAACTATAGTTTCATAGAAATCTTCCAGATCTGCAAATGTAGACTGCAGGATAAGTTCATCCTTTGTGTGCTTGGTTACAGCAGTTCGCAGGTTATCGGGCACAAAGTATTTCGTAACAGCACCATAAAATGAAACAGCATGGGCACAGCCTTCTATAAAACATGGGAGCTTCTCATTTGGAAAAGCTTCTGCATAGATCAGACTGCTGACTCCAAGAGTGGTCGCAAAGATATGGACTTTTTTGATCTCGCCCGTTTCGGTATCTGTTAACAGTTCCGGCTGATCACCGACCCAGTCGATATACATCTTTTCACCCGGGATTCGGTTTACGGCCATTGATACCTTCTGGCCACCATAGTTTTCTGCTATGAATCGGTTGAAGTATTCGTAAAACTGTGACTTCTCATAACCATCAGGATTCTTTTCTTTATAATCCAGCCAACAGAACGAAATGTTCATGCGGCTCCCTGGTGCATGGATTCTGTCATAGTAATACTGGAAATCTGGAAGTGGGACATCTTTCCTCTGTAGATTTTTCTGCGGATAGAAAAGGTTCTCAACTTCCTTAGGTGCCATCATTCGGAGTTCCTCGATTGGGATTCCGTTGGCATGGTATCGGCTCATGATCAGATTTAATGTACCTGAGCCAATCTTGTAACGGTCCATAACGGACCTGGTCTGGCATCCATTCAAACGCATCTGGATGGAGCCGATAATCGTGTTGTAGTCTTGCATAGTTATGCCTCCTTTCGCAATCATTTGATGACTACGAAAGAACTATAACACGTTGAAAACTTATTGATCAGCTGAAGCGGAAACGCGTTCAGTTACATCCGGAAAGACTGATCAGCTCTTAGCGGAATGCGTGGTCAGATGAGCCGGAATTTGCAGGCTATATGCTGGCAAAACAACCGGAGAATATTTCTCTGATGAAAATTATATCGTGTGTAGAGGAAACAATGGCAATTAATCGTTGTTTGGAAGAAGATCGTTTTTGCTCAAGAAATTTAGAAGATACCTGCAAGATACATAAAATATTGTTGAGTTTGCAGAATACATACAATAATAAATTAGAGAGCGTAAAAGTTTCAGATGTTATCCGCCCTGGAGAAGATGAATATTTTGGACGATTTTATGTTGTGTTAAAACTGAACTTGAAGGATAAAAGCTACGAGTGTGTGTACTCACATATCCGTGAAGTGTATGAGAAAGTAAGAAATACAGAAAGCTATGAAGAGTTCATAAGCCAGTATGTAGAAAGATATGTGTATGTTTCTGATAAAAAAATGGTTCATGGTTTCTTATCAAGTGAAGGATTAGAAGAAAACCTGGTTGATGGATGTATGGAAAAAGATCTTCCATATCGCAGAATTACGGGAAAAGATAAGAATGAATATGTTTGGATGGAAGCAAAAAAATATATAGATGCAAATGAGAATACTGCAATTATTACATTACATAATGAGAAGATTGTCCAGAACACAGTTATAAGAATGGAACAGGAACTCGTAAAGAAAGAACAGGATTTGGCAAAGCAGTATTGGGATATGGTATCACTTTTAACTACTGTATTGAATCATAATCAGATAGTTGAATCAGGGTATCAAGATGATATCAGTTTCTATACGAAACAGGTATATCTTCAATTGCAGAAGAATTATCCGGAATACGGAATTACGGATGAAGAAATTGCTTCAGTAGCCCATTTGGCACCGATTCATGATATTGGAAAGATAAAAGTACCAATTGAAATTTTGAATAAAAATGGAAAGTTGACAGATGAAGAAATGAATGTAGTAAAACAACATCCATTAGTAGGTGCGGCGATGACCCAGAGATTCCCAGAGGGGATAACAACGGAAAAGCTGAACAAATATAGCTATGAAATATGCAGACACCACCATGAAAGATATGATGGATCAGGATATCCAGACGGTTTAAAAGGGAATGCGATTCCGATGTGCGCACAGGTCGTTGGGATTGTTGATGCTTACGATGCATTGATCAATGATCGACCATACAAAAGAAAATATGAACATGAAGAAGCGATACGGATGATTTCAAATGGTGAATGCGGAGCGTTTTCTAAAAAACTGATCCTATGCTTGACGGCGGCAGCAAAGCAGCCAGAGTGGTTAAAAGTAACAAAAAGTCAAGCATGACAGAAGATTTGAGGCAATTTTATGAACAAGAAATTGAGTGTTTTAAGACGAATTACAGCAGTTGTTCTGTGTGTTACATTATTATCTTCGCAAGTCGTAGTTGCGAATGCTGAAGATTCAGAAAAAATGGGTGTGCAGACCAATAGTGAAATTACAGATATATCGGAACAGGATGGTTTCAGCAGTGATGCATCTGAAATATCTGATATCACGGAAAGTGATATTCCTGATTCTTTTGAAGGAGAATCAGAGCCAAATACAGATATTAGTTCTGAAGTAACAGAGGAATTTGGTAATTCTGAAGATCAAGAATTTACAGATGGAGAAGAAACAATTATCGAGGATGAAAACAACTCAGATACTTTGGAAGAAGCAAATCCAGATTATAATGATGGAAAAATATGTATCTACAATTACCAACAACTTCTGCAAATCGGTACAGGAACACAGATGTTTTCCGGAGACAAAGATGGAAATGTTGGTGAAGGGGATAAGGTTCTTGCAGATGGTGTAGAACTTGCCTATGCATCAGACGCTTCCTATTGTTTGATGAATGATATTCCAATAGATAATGAAAATGTCTGGAACTTTCCGTCAGATTTTACAGGCAGCATCACTTCATCATCAGAGCGCACGGGTAATACGGTATATGATTCAGAAACTGATACGATTTATGTATATAACCGATATCAGCTTGAATTGATGAAAGGGGAAACCTCAGACAGCGAACCTGTAATGAGTGAGGATTATATTGCTGAAAAAGTTGGAATGGGACAAGTTTTTACACTGGAAGATGGTTCCTATCTTACTTACAGCAAAACACATAATTATGTGCTTGCTTCTTCTTTTACAACAGAAACACCGGAGCTTCTTGCAAACAAGGCTGGTACAGAGGAGACAACTCAGAATATCACAAACGCATATCCATCTGATTATGAAGGAAGAAACTATTTCGGTCAGGTGGTAAAAAAGATCGGTGATAAAAATTACATTTTGATTGGAAATGAAACACAGCTTCGGGCAATTGGAACGGATGTGGAAGTAACAGAACCAATTTGGCGAGTATATGAAACAAGAGAGAAAAATGGGGGAATACTGGGGGGAGCACTGAGCGGATATACAGACTGGAAACCAGCAGCGGATACACAGACATACAAAACAGAACTCTATTATCCAGGCGATGCGGATATTGTAAAGTTTAATGATACATATAATTGGTCCGGAAAGGAATTGTATGCTAATAAAAACGGTGCTCATAAGCTGAATGATACAGAATATTTGGATAATCCATCTTGGGATATAGCTGGTACAAAAGCTACACAGTGTTATGTGTATGTAAGTAGTACGATTCAGGAGTCAGCCGATATGACAGTAACTGCAACAGAAAGTACTGCCAGTGATTCCGAAGCGGCATCCGTTGAAGCAGATGAAACTGTAAATGACAGTGATTTGATTGATATGATTCCGTCAGATAGCGAGGAAGCAGCTGAGACAGGAAGTGATGATGCAGAAGCGTTTACAAGCAGTGGGGATGAAAGTGGTTTTACTGATGATATAGATTCGGAAAGTATAACAGTTGATGAGAATAAAACTTATGTACTTACTTATGATACGTCAAAACATAGCAATACCAATATTGCAGGCACCGGATATAAATACAGCAAGGATGCGAATTACATTATCTTTCGTGATATTGATCTTTCCAAAGCGGGTACCAATTCTAATGGGGAAGATGATAACTGGGATCCTATTGACAACTACCAGGGAAACATGGAAGGCCGAAAGGGAATGGTTGAAGGTCAGAGTATAACAATCAGCCATATCAATATTTCACAGGCTAATCCAGTTGATCAGGACAATCAGGCAGAATATGGTATCGGATTTTTCAGAAATTTGACAACACCATATTCTACATCCCTGACAATATCCCAAAATCCAATCACTGTGAAAAACATTACCCTTTCTGATGTGACGGTTTCTACAACTACAACAAAAGTTAAACAGAATGTCAGTCTGATTGGAAGTGTGCTGAAGCTCCTGCTTGGAAATTTAAGCGGACTGAAACCGGACCCGCAATCTCTGGCAACGGGAGGATTTGCTGGTGTTGTAAAAGGAAATATCCAGATTGAAAACTGTAATGTGGAAAATTTACATGGAGTTTCCAATGTAAATGATCGAACAGGTGGCTTCGCAGGTTATATCAGTGGTATGACACAGTATGATTTGGTATCAAGTGGCTTAGGAGGTCTGGTTGGTACTTTAACAAAAATCCTGAATCTGATTCCGCTGCTTGGAGTCGGTGATTTGTTAACTGTACTTTTAAAGGGAGGATTGCTCAGTGTAGACAAATTGATTCCGGTAGGCTATGTCAATCCAAGTATCCAGAATTGTTCTGTAAGCGGTGGCACTTCTGTTACAGGTCAGAAGAGTACCGGTGGATTCGCCGGGGAAGCCATCGGTGCAGTGATGAAAAACTGTTCTGTAGGCGGCACTACCACAGTATCTGGAAATGACTGTTCCGGTGGATTTGTGGGACGTTCTGCGAATGCAGTCGTAGCAGGCGCATTAAGTAGCCTTGGTATTGAAGTAATGGGAAATTTCCCGGTCAATACAGTTATGCTGAACTGTAGAATCGACGGAGCGGTAAACGTATCTGCACAGGGAACCCCATCTAAAGAAAGTGGTTATGCAGGCGGATTTATAGGAGAAATGCGAAATAGTTATGCGGTGGACTGCAGTATTTCCTCTCTTGGCACAGTGTCCGGAAAAGATTATACCGGAGGATTTGCCGGTATAGCAACTCTTGGTGATGTAGCGGATATTGATGAAAGCCAGGGACTTCTGGTAATTGTAAAGGATCTTCTTACAGGGTTGTTAAATGGTAAATTTACCAACATGGATCTTCTGAACCTGGTGGGACTTCGACCTTCTGTTATAAGCGGATGCACCATTGCAGGAGATAACATTTCTGTAACAGCAAACGGTAAAAATGCCGGTGGACTTGTGGGATATGCAGGTGCTGTCCAGATTTCCAATACTTCAGAACTTACGGACGATTCAAAGTCAACTACAAAAGCCCTCCAGCGAGTGCTTACTAAGACCGGCGTTACCTACGAATTTGCAGACCGTGTGAATCAGATCAATGCAGCTTCCTCTATGAAGGTTTCAGCAACAGAGAATGCCGGAGGAATCTTAGGTTACGCTAAGATGACCAGTGTCGGTGATGTCCTTGGTGGAACAGTTACAGCAGCAGACTACATGCGTTTTGAATGTAAAGATTGTTCCGTAAACGGAGGCTCTTTGGGACTTACAGTTACTGCGTCAAATCAGGAGAATGGTCGTGCCGGAGGTGCTATCGGTTATGGAACAGGTGGAGAAGTAAGAAAAACATCCGTCACAAATCTGAATTCTGTTACGGCTGGAAAGTGTGCAGGAGGATTTGCCGGATATTTCGGAAGTGGTACTCTTGCTAATGTTGGTGGTATTAAACTTCTTGGATTACCGCTTTTGAAAATTGACAGCCTTCTTTCTGTAGGGCAGATGATTGAGACGTTTACAGTTGACAGCACTGTTTCAGGTGTTTCGTCAGGATATAGTGTGTCTACTGGCAATGAGAAAGGTTATAGTGGTGGCTTTATTGGAGAATGCATTAGTGGACGAGCAAGGGACACTAAGATCAGCAACCTGAAAACTGTTACTGCATCTGCAACATCAGGAAAAGCCGGAGGCTTTGCAGGTTTTGCTAAAGCCGGAGATGCATTAAGTGCTGGAGATTCCACTACATCAAAACTGACAGGAATTGAATTAGAGAATCTGCTTGGAGTTGTCAGTGCCCTGAGACCGGAGTTCAATAATACTTCTATTGCCTATGTTTCGAATGGTTCTGACCCTCAGGTATCCGCTGATATGGCGGGCGGCTTTGTGGGAGACGGACAGGCAGTAGATATCAACTATGGAAACAACAATTCCGGATTCAAAGCAGACACGAATAGTGAGGATGGAACAACCGAAGGTGAGGCTGGTGCGATTGCAACAACAAATATTACCGGACTCTCTTATATAAAGGGAACCAGCTATGCCGGTGGTTTTGCAGGAAGGCTGATGCCTGGTGATGTGGCACAGACAGGTTCTATTAAGTTACTGGGCCTCTTAAATGTAAATCAGCTTCTCAGTGTTATGGATGTGGCTTATCCGAGAATTTCCGATTCTTCTATTGAAGGGAATAACTTAGTTGTAACAGCATCAGGAAAGAATGATGATGTGGCGCTTGGAGACGCTGGAGGATATATCGGTAATGGAAAAGCAGTCATGGTTAAGAACTCTGATGTGACCAATGTAAAAGAAGTCACAGCACCGTATCATGCCGGTGGCTATATCGGAATCATGCGTTCCGGAAGTGCAGCGGAGGCAGGAGATGCAACAGGAGATCTTTTGAACAGTGTTCTTGGTAAGATTCTGAGTCTGAAAGAGTTGGCGAGTGTCTTGCAGGCTGCATCCAGCAAAATTACAAATTGCAAAGTTGCTGGTACCGCAGATGGATTGACTGTTACGGCTGACAGTGGATTTGAAAACGCAGAAGGCTATGCAGGTGGCTTCGTTGGAGAGATGCAGAGCGGTCATGTAGATAATTTAGCAAATGCTGTTGATTCCGGAAAAGGAACGGCAGTAGAAAATCTTCTGAAAGTAGAAGGCCTTCGTTATGCCGGAGGCTTCGGAGGTCTGGTAAAAGCCGGAGCGGTTGCAGAGATTGGAGCTAAATCATCAATTCTTACAAAACTGGTTGATCTGACAGGATTACTATCCCTGGTCAATGCTTTTGTTCCGGTGATCAGTAATTCCAGTGTTAATTCTGTAGAAAAAGGGTTTACTGTTACCGTTACAGGTACTCTTGAAAAAGATAGCACCAACGATACGGATGCCGGAAGTGCCGGAGGCTTTATCGGATGCGGAACTGGTGTACAGATCAGCAATTCCGATGTAAATAAATTGCAGCATACAGGTGTCAGTGAGCCAAAGAATCTGCAGCAGGAAGATGGTAGTAGTTATTACGGAACTGGAAGTGAGTATGCGGTAAGTGGTTACCGCTATGCAGGTGGCTATATTGGTAAAGCCGCCATGGGAAGTACGGCAGCTATCGGTGGAGCAAGTGTTCTGGATAAGGTACTTTCTGCCTCAAATCTGTTATCAGCGTTGAACGTAGTTGCATCTATCATAGACAGCTCAGATGTTTACGGAGCAACAGGCGGATTTAATGTTCTGGCAACAGACGGAGACGGCGATACCGGAAAAGCCGGTGGATATGCAGGAGAACTTCTTGGAGTTCAGATTCAAAATAGTAATTCTTATAATTTTGCACATATCATAGGGCGTGAAAGTGCCGGTGGATATGTTGGAATCATGGAGCCGGGGAATGCGGCAGATGTGGTAAATGGATTAAGTGCTCTTGGAGGACTGATCAAGGCAGATAATCTTCTTGGCGTTTTACAGGCATTTGTTCCTGTGATCAAAAACAGCGAAACAACCTGTGTACCTTGTGGAGGTGCTGTGAGGGCTCAGGCTGAAAGTGATGACAGCATTTACCGTGGACTTGCAGGAGGATATGCGGGTTACAACTATGGCGGTCAGATCTGGGGAAAAAATACGGATAACTGGAAAGGTGCTGCATATACAGGAACCGTAAGAGAATGTGCGGCCTATCGTATCCGTTCCGTATATGGAACGGAATATGCTGGAGGCTATACCGGACTGATGCGGTGTGCGAATGTTGCAGACACAGGAAGTCTGAAGGTTTTATTCGGTCTTATCAAACTAGATAATCCGCTGACGCTTCTTCAGGCAGTGTATCCGACAGAAAAGAATACAGCTGTTTATGGACCGCTTCGTGGACTGGATACGGATACCTGGAATAAGTGGGTTGGTGCTGTCGGTTCTTATGGAAGTTACGGTAATAAATTACAGGCACTTGGTGAAGTCAATGATCAGAATCAGTTAAATGAGATTATTTCCCAGTATGCATATGGATACGCTGTTACAGCAGGACGGAGCATTCTGGCAAGTAAAGCAACACAGGGTGGTTCTGCCGGAGGCTATGTGGGTCGGATGGAAGGAGGAACCGTTACAAATGGTACTGCTGTAGATCTTCAGTTGGCAGAGGCTTATAGAAGCAGTGGTGGATTTGCTGGTGAGATGCTTACAGGTTCTGTGGCAAACACAGGTGACGTTTCATTGGCGGGACTTAAGATTATAGGTGCAGACAGTCTGGCTGCATTAAAAACCTTTGTGCCGGTTGTAAAACAGTCACATGTGGAAGGATATCGTTCCGGCGCAAGGATCAAAGCAACCGGTATTGCAGACAAAGACCCGGCTGGATTTGCCGGAGGCTATGTGGGAAGGATGATTGGTGGACAGATCTGGGGAGATGAAACTACCTCCTGCAGTATAACAAATTTAAGGCGTGTAGATGGAACTTCCTATGTAGGCGGTTTTGCCGGAAAAGTAGATCCGGGTAGTGTGGCAGCTATTGATACAGCTACAAAACAGGGACTTTTGAATAAGCTTCTGGATGTTCTTATGGTAAATGCTCCGGCAGAGCTGATCAAGGTTTTGAATGCAACTGTTTCCACCATCCGCTGTGCATCTGTGTCAGCTTGGGATGACTGGGGCGTGATCGTAAACGGAACCTATCAAAATGGAAGCAATACAGGGTACGCAAAAGCAGCTGGAGGGTTCGCAGGAAGTCTTTGTGGAGCAGTTCTTGGCGAGAAGAATAAGCCGGGAAGCGGGATCCATGCGGATAAGATCCGCTCCGTAGTGGCCGGTGAATATGCCGGTGGATGCTTCGGTATTGCGGATGTTTCTGGTGCCGCAAATATCAGTGCAGGCAATGAAACCTCGGTATTACAGTATCTTTTAAAGCTTGGAAGAACCGATGTGCTGGATGCGTTTAGAAGCTATATATATTACGGAAATGTCACAGGCAGTCCCGATGCAGGGCTTGGCGTCAGTGCTAACACAGCAACAGATGCAGGACAGAATAATCAGGTTACATACAGCGGAACAGCTGGCGGATTTGGTGGTTCACTGTTAAATGGATCTGTCAAAAACAGCAGCGTAACAGGATTAAATTATGTAACAGGCCTGAACAGCGTAGGTGGCTTTGTAGGATACTCCGGAAAAAGCGGAGTTGTAAAAATGGAGAAGCTGGATGTGCTGGGAGATAAATTTGGACAGCTTTTGGGCGGTGACCTCGGCGTTCTGGATATTTTCGGTTCCCACATTGATGACAGCAGTGTGACAGGCATACCTGGAGGTTATACCGTTCAGAGTAAAGGCGGAGAGGAGCAGATCGCAGGAGGATTTATCGGCTACGGAAATCTTTCCAGAATGTCAGGCTGTAATGCCGGAGATGCCAAAAATCAGGAAAACAGTCTGAAACTGGTAGAGTCCGGTGGAACAGCTGGTGGCTTCGCAGGAAGAACAAGCTTTGCCTATCTTGCGGATGTAAAATTGGATTCTACAGTGGTGGATGCGTTGCTTGTAGTTCTGGATAATCTAGTAAAAGCGTTGTATCTGGATAAGATTCAGAATTCCAACCTTTTGCATATCAATCTTGGAATTGTAAAGGTTGATGCGCTGTGCGATGGAAATCTTATCCATGTGAATCTGCTGGGACTTGATATTTCCGTCGGTCTGTCCAAAAAATCGACAGACAACGGGCAGCAGACTGATTTTGCAATCATTAAGATTGGAGATTCTTCTATCAAGCTTCTATGTGATAAGAATGGAATCATAACAAAAGATAATGATGTAAAGTCCAATATAAGTGTCAACCTGATTAAGGCCAACAGGACAAAAATTACAGACAGCAATGTATATGGAATCAGTACGGGATATGATGTCTATGCCGGCGGTGCCGGAAATGATGCAGACGGTACTGCAACAGATGGACGAAGCGGAGGCTTTGTAGGATACAACGACGAAGGACTGCTGAAAAATAACAACATGTATTACTGCGATGTGGTCCGTGGAACATCTAAACTGGTGGGACCATTCAGCGGAAAAAGTGATCTGGAGACTGTATATGACAAGATCAATACGAAACTGGATATAGAAGGTGAAGAGAACACTTACCGTATCTACCGAAAACCATCAATTACGTTTAATGAGATCAAAAAGAATTCAAATGTCCTGACAAATATGTTCAGTCAGGAAAATGGATGGAGCATCTTTTCAGTAAAACATGTAGTGCAGGTAGATGAGTATAACACCTTGCAGAATGCAGTTATGGCAACAAAAGATTCTTCTGAAACAGCAGATCTGAATGCTTATGTATCAGATGCGAAAGCGGTTCTGATGTCAGATACCAAAACGACAGTCAATACAGGTGACAGCACATCGCCGGAACCGTCTGATACGCAGGATCCATGTGATGAGAATGTAAACCTGACGATAAACAAAGTCTGGAAAGATTTTCGAAATATGGACAACATCAGACCAGACACTATTAAGGTTACAATTTCCAGAAGCTGGACGGATGCGGAAGGAACAAAACATACAGAAGTTGTGCCGGGATATGAAAACTATGAAATAAAAGGTGATATCTCAAAATCTACATGGCAGAAAGTGGTCGAAACTCTTCCAGCCTACATAAAAGATGATGCTGAAAAACCGCATTATTATGAATATTCTGTTACGGAAACGGAAATAAACGGATATACAACTACAATAAAAAGCTCTGATGATGGATTTACCTTCACGATTATCAACCGGCATTTTGCATTGCTTCCGGATACCGGTGGCGAGGGCATTATGATGTTTATCATAGCAGGTGGCCTGTTGTTAGCGTTTCTGCTTTATACCGGACGCAGAAGGAAACGGAAACAGACGATGTAGGAAAGGAGGAGCAGAGTCATGAGAGAGGTATGGCTGCGTGGGGATCTTCCACCGTAAAGGCTGAAAGAATCCCCAGCGAACCAATAAAAAATCAAAAGAAAGTGAGAAAAGGAACATGAAGAAATTAGTATCAAGATTTATGGCAGTTCTGATGGCAATGACCATGATACTGTCCATGAGCATGACTGCATTTGCAGCAGAAGCTCCAAAAGGAACCCTGACAGTCAACAATACAGTGGCAGGAAAGACTCTGGATCTGTATCAGATTTTTACAGCAACAAAAAATGAAGCGGGCAATGTAGCATACACATTAAATCCTGAATATAAAGGATTCTTCCAGAGCAAAATAACAGATGCTTCTGCATTAACAGGGGAAGCATTAAGTGAAAAAGCTTATGATTATGTTAAAAAACAGGTCGGACCAGATGGAAGTAATGGTGCAGAATTTGCAAAAGCGATCCTGGGCTGGATTCTTGAGAATGATACTACTGTAGCTGCTACTCATACAACTGCAACTACAACCGATGGTTCTACAGTAATTAGTGATCTGGCATATGGATACTATGTAGTTTATCCATTAGGTGCAACAGATACATCTACAGCACCTGGAAATGAAGCAGTAAAATCCGTAGCTTCTTTAGTCAGCGTTACAGGTACTGATGCTAAAGTTAACATGAAGAGCAATTACCCGACAGTAGTAAAAACAGTAAATGACAAAGTTGCAGATGATGTCAATATTGGTGATACAGTAACTTACACACTGACATCTAAAGTACCGGATATGACTGGTTATACTTCTTATGTATTTAACTTCAAGGATACATTATCCGCAGGTCTTACTTTTAAAGAAATTACCTCTGTGACAGTTGGATCAGGTGAAAATGTGCAGAATGTTACTGCAGGTACTGGCGATAATACTTATACATTAACACAGGACGGACAGAACATTACAATTACGATGAACAATTTCCTTGCTTCTAATGCAAATAAAGCAGGACAGGAAATTAAAGTAACTTATACAGCAACCTTAAATAAAAATGCAGTAACTGGTTTTGATGCAAACAAGAACTCTGCTACTATTGAGTACAGCAATAAGCCGGGAACAGATAACAAAGGTGAATCTGAACCAAGCATCGTAGATGTACATACTTTCAATTTCACAATCTTCAAATATTATTTAAAAGGTGCGGATAAGACTGGACTTGCAAATGCAGAATTTGAGCTTTACAAGGGAAACACAGAAGATACTGCAGCAGATGAAAATGCGAAGATTAATATTGTAGACGAAGGAAACGGCGTATATCGTCAGGCAACAGCTGATGAAGCTAAAGCAACAGGCTTTACTTCTGCAAAAATTGTATCCGATGATGATGGTAAAGTTCTTGTAAAAGGTCTTGATGCCGGAACTTACTACTTAAGAGAGACAAAAGCTCCAGACGGATACAATAAGCTTCTCAGCGACATCAAGGTTGTGATTAATGCAGACTATGATACAACAACTGGCAAACTGACAAAATATACTGTAACTTATACATATAATAATGTAACAAATAGTTTAACAAGCAACAGTACAGAAACTTCCCCAGAAGTACCTGTAGAAAACAAAACAGGTGCACAGCTTCCATCTACTGGTAGCAAGGGAGCACTCATGGTAACACTGGCAGGTATCGTTCTTTTCGGTGCATTAACAGCAAGCAAGGCTTTTGGCAAAAAGAAAGCAAAAAACTAAGACATTCTGAAGTTTAAGAATGGATAAAAAGACAGTTCATCTTCCCGGTATCGTACCGGGAGGATGTCTGCTTTTTCTGAAATGTCCAGTGTGGACTGGATATTTCAGAAGAAACAGACGAAAAGGTGAAAGATATTATGAAGAAAATAACGAAAATACTAAGAGGAATTGGATATCTGGCGGCATTTTCTTTAATCCTGTATCCGGTAGTGAGCAATTACATCAATCAGATGAACAGCACAACGATTGCTACAGATTATGAACAGGAAGTTTCTCATCTGTCGGAAGAACAGGAAAATGCAATGATCGAGCAGGCGCAGGAATACAATGAAAGCCTGATTGGAATTGGTTCCATAGCAGATCCGTTTTCAGAAAGTAATGAAAACCAGACAGAAGATGATGAGTATAACAATCTTTTGAAAATTGATGATACTGGAATGATGGGATATATTGATATTCCAAAGCTTGATGTTGTTCTTCCGGTTTATCATGGAACATCCGAAAAAGTACTGCAGTCAGGTGTAGGACATCTGAAAAACACCTCGCTTCCGGTAGGCGGTGAGAGCTGTCATGCGGTATTATCCGGACACCGTGGGCTTGCAAATGCCAAGATATTCACCGACCTGAACAAGATGGAGGTTGGAGATGTATTTTATATTAAAGTTCTTCACCATACCTTTGCTTATCAGGTAGATCAGATCCTTACAGTATTGCCATCAGATACAGATGCTTTACAGATTGAAAAAGGCAAGGATTATGTAACACTGGTCACATGCACTCCTTATGCAGTTAATACACACAGACTGCTTGTACGTGGCACCAGAATTCCGTATGAAGAGGCACAGAAGATAGATGAGGAAGTTGGTCTTCATCATACAATTCCATTCAATTTGATTCTATTGATGGGGGGAATTGTTGCTTTAATCATCATATGGGTGAGCATTAAGTTACATAAACGCAGGAAGGAGAAAAAACATGAGCAGAATAAGTAAACGTAAGCGAATATATATGTGTATGGCAAGTGTGATGTGTATGCTTTTACTCCTCATTCCGTTACCTGTGTCTGCGAATGATCTGGGAAGTATATTATTAAAAGCAACTGTTGAAGATGAGACCACGGTATATAAGCTAAGTAATACTGAATTTACGATGTCTCAGGTTGGAACATATAAAAATAATTCATGGGCATTAGTGAGTGAGTTTGCAAAGTCTGGAGTCATATTTGATTTTGATGATTCTTCCGCTCAGGCAGAAGCTGCAAAAAAACTGGAAAAATATGTACAGGATAACAACATCAAAGGAATGTCCGGAAAGACCAACTCAGACGGAGAAGTTATGTACAGAGATCTGGAAAAAGAAGTGTATCTTTTTGTCCAGACACAAAAAACACAAATTAGCAATCAAGTATATCAAAGCGAACCTTTTATCATAACAGTTCCAGGTAATTATGGTGGTCAGATAATTTGGAATGTAACGGCAGAACCTAAATTTAAAAATGAATCGATACCACCAATTACCACGAATACGCCACCAGTTTCAGAAGAACCATCGGGTGATAATAGCAGTCGCATTCCAAATGTAAAAACGGTAGACGATACGAATGTAATTATGTGGCTTTCCAACTGGTGCCACGATGATATTCCATGTTCTCTTTATAGCTTTTTCCTTTTTCTCCGGTTGGCATACTGGTGGCAAGTCCATTTTCCAGGCAGATACGATTACTGATTCTGCAGAGTTTATGGTAGCTCCGCTTATTGGAAACATACTTGTGATGATCAACAAAGCTTGCAGCGTTGAAGATGATATGGTTATGAATGTGCTTTTTATCAACATGGGTACTGATCACGTATTCATATTTTCCTTTCAGTACTTCGGCTGCAAATTGCTGTCCTAAGCGATGGGCAGTTTCGGCATCAACTTCTCCAGGTTTAAATGACTGGATCAGATGAAATGCCAGGTTATCACCTTTGTCCATTCCATTCTTTTTTGCCATTTCTCTTGTCATAGAAAATTCAAGATCTGCAGTTTCCGGGGAACAGCCAAAACTGGAAACTAACAGTTTTTCATCAGTCTTATCAGGATTCGTAATATAGTCCAGAGCTTTCTTGTCTGTTACTTTAATGGGGAAGATCTTAAGATACGCCATAATTCTTTCACCATCTCTTTCAATTCTTGCATTTCTTCCGGATATAGATCTCCGGTGCTGTTTACTTTTTTCGCAATCTGATTAATATTCACACCAATCTTATGCATTTCCTCATACTGTTTCTTCAGTGGAGTAGTATCGGTGTTGACGATGTAACCGTCGATTGCCATTTTACGAAGATAAGCTCCCATGTTTTTGGTCTTTGATTCAATCATCTTTCTGCGGATAAGCTTCCGTTCTTCTTCTGTGACATAGAAATGGATTTCTTTGCTTCTCTTTCTTTCAGCCATTGGCGTGTTCTCCTTTCTGAGAAGGTAGTAGTATCGTTGCTTTCAGCTTTTTTCAATTTAGGGCAGGGTTCCCTAAATTGGGATTTCCCGGAAGTGTATCCTCACTTCCTGTCCTTGCTGTTTTACCCCTCTATTAGTTAAAGTCAGGAGAACCGGGAAAATGCAAAAGAATTTGGCAGGTAGTACGGGATACGAAAATGTGGTATGATTATGGGCAGGATATCAGAAGAATCAGGAGTTGAATAGATTGTGAAGAAAGAAGAAATTTTTGAATATGTGCAGAAACAGTATGGCACGATTCCGGAATATTTATGGAGTAAACTACCGGACAGTGCAGTACTTCGACATAAGAATGGGAAATGGTATGCAGTGATCATGACGGTTGAAAAATCGAAACTGGGATTAGAGGGAAATGATCTGGTTGACATCATGGATGTAAAGTGCGATCCAGAAATGACCAGCATGATTATTCAGACTTATGGATTTTTACCAGGATACCATATGAATAAACAGCACTGGATCACGATTTTACTGGATGGTTCAGTCAGTGAAGCGAAGACATTGGACTTTTTGGATATGAGCTATGACCTGATTGACGGAGCAGACAGAAAGGAAGAAAAATGAGAACAGCGATAGTATACGCATCTGTGCATCATGGAAATACAGAAAAATTAGTAAAGAGGATTGCAGAAGAATGTCAGATGGATTTGATTGATGCTGTGAAACAGCCAGATGCAGATCTGAGCAGTTATGATATGATTGGGTTTGCATCAGGAATCTATTTTTCAAAGTTTCATCAGTCGATATTGGAATTTGCAGAGAAGAATCTACCGGACGACAAAAAGATATTTCTGATCTGTACTTATGGTGGAAGTGCGAATTATAAATCCATAGAGCAGATTTTGGATAAAAAACATGCCAGTGTGGTTGGAAAATTTGGCTGTAAAGGGTATGACACATTCGGACCATTTAAACTGGTTGGAGGTATTGCTAAAGGCCATCCGAATGAAGAAGATATGAAAAACGCAGCGGACTTCGTAAAAGGAATACACTGATTTTTGAGCAAAAGGAAAACCGGGGATTTTACTCCTCGGTTTTCTGGATGTTGTGCTTCAGTCTTCAACTTGAAAAATATCTTCTACAGGCACTTTCAGGTAATGTGCCAGCCGGATTGCAATCTCAAGAGAGGGATTTCGTTCTCCACGTTCGATGCGGCCTATCGTCTGGCTGCAGGAACCTATGGCTTCAGCCAAATCTGCTTGAATGAGATTCCGTT
>OMNT01001235.1_pt1 | contig 24576 bp, 23 predicted proteins | sample 1672551 | NCBI WGS metagenome assembly OMNT01 (sample SAMEA3136698, study PRJEB25190) | human gut metagenome | reverse complement strand
CTTTCAATGCCTGCAAGTTAACTGTTGTAGCAAATTTAGCATACGCAACCTTAGCAGGATCATTAGAAGCCTTGTCACCCTTAGCGTCTTCGTAGAATGATAACAAGTTTCCATTGAAATTGATACCGTCTTCTTTATCTACTATAGACAATTCATAAGAAGCATATCCTGCAGGAATTGTAAACTTCTGAATTTGCTCATAAGCATAAGTAATCGGATCAGCAACTTTTGCATTCGGAGTGATAATATAAGATACTGTCTGAGCTACTTCTGAGCTTCCACCTGCCTTAACCCATACTACATTTGTTGTTTCTTCACCAGTATAGTCAATAGTAACAACTTTCAAAGGTACAACTACGCCTTTAGAATATGTACCACCGATAGCAATATTAAATACATTTTCTTTGCTTACTTTATTTACATCGCCTGTGATAGTCAGACTCTTGATAGCAGCCTTATCGGTTGTAGAAAGAGCTCCATTATCGATGTCAACTACTACATAGCTAGCCAACACTTTACTTGTAGCTGTTTCAGTAGCAACTGCATCAGCTTTAGAAGCGACTTTAATAGTGAATGCTTCACCGTCAACTACCGGGTAGCAATATTCATTGTTCGGAGTAGCTGTTGTTTCAGGTTTTCCACCATTATAACCATTCCATTTTTTCAATGTGCCTTCTTCTGCGATAGACGACTTGATAGAAGATCTTGTATCAATCTCTATCGCTTTTGTAATTGAATTAGTAGTAGACTGAATCATAACATCATAAGTAGAAGTTACAGTTCTATTTTCTTTTGTTGCTGCAACAGCAAATGCTACATATTTCTTATCACTTGTTGTCTTACCATCATCCAGCAATTTAGCGAACGCTTTTTTATCTGCATCCTTTTTCAATTCAGCTGTAACAGTGTACAAACCATTAGAAGCTGCTCTTGCACCCTTATACAATTTATCAGTATAAGAAGACGAAGTTAAGTTAATATAATCATTGATGCTGGTACCTTCACTATCTACAATAGACAGGATTTCAGCAGGTAACGCTGCATTGGCAGGAGCAACAGACACCAACAATGAAGCCGGATTAGCAAAGATTTCGCCTGCACTAACAGTAAAGCTACCTTCCATATCTTTACCAAAGGTATAAGAAGTTTTTCCACCCCATGTCTTATTGTCTGCAATCTGATAATAATTCAAATCAAGCCGAGTTGTAAATCCTTCTGCTGTCTGTAAGTCGATACTGGTAATCATATCAGTCGTCAAGCCTGTTAATTTTGTAACAGTTTCAGTCAGTTCTGAAATTGTTTTAGCTAATGCTTCTTTTTCAGCTTCAAATTTAGAGTCAATAGCAGCTTCCAATTCAGCTTTTACTTTAGCAACTTCATCTTGAGCAGCCTTGATTGCTTCTGCTTTAGCATTAGCAGCATCCAAGGCAGCTTGTGCGGCAGCTTTTTCAGCTTCTGTCGCAGTGGATTCTGCGCTGTTTGCTTTAGCCACGGCCTGTTCTGCTGAAGCTTTTGCAGCAGCAGCCTCTGTCTTTGCAGCATCCAAAGCAGCCTGCAAAGTAGCGATCTGAGAAGTCATGTCCTCCTTAGTCGCCAGTTTGTTAATTTGTTCCTGCAAATTGTCTATGTCATCATCATAGTCTTTACAAGATACAAATGTTCCTGTCGAAGAAACCATCAAGGCTCCGAACAGGATTGCACTTAAAAACTTTTTGTTCATAATAGAAAAACTTTAAATTTATAAATTTAAAAACTCAAAATGTTATTGTTATAAAAGGACTTTAAATCTTTTTCTGTGTCCGGATGGTGCTTTATATAGGAACTGCAAGGGAGATGCGCCTACAATTTTATGAAATGCGGCATAAAAAACGCTTTGGGATGCAAAACCACACTTCCTAAAAAGAGAACTGGCTGAATACGTACCCTCTAGTAATAAGGACTTTGCATACTCAACACGATACTTGTTAAGGAGCTGCTTGAAATTGCATCCGAAGTAGTTGTTCACCGCATTACTCAGGTAGGTCGTATTCGTGCCGGATACTATACAGTAATACTAATTGTTTGAACACCAGTTATATGTGTGACAACTTTAATGATGTAAGGGCCGTTTCAGGTCCTTTTTTATTTATAATTGACAATAATATCCGGTAAACTATCTACTGCTTTTTGTTTGAGTTCATCTATGATATGAACATATTTTTCAGTGTGCCGGGTAGTAGAATGTCCTGCAAGGCTGGCGGCGGTCTTGATATTAGCTCCATTTGCCATAATATTGGTGATAAATGAGTGCCGGGCACAGTGGAAGGTGATGTGCTTGTGTATATTAGCCCTTTTGACCCATTTGTTTAAAATTCTTAGTGTGTAAGAATAGGAGGGGAGCCCGAATACCAACTCCTCGTTAATGCCTTTATGTCTTTGCAGGAGCTTGATGGCAGTGTGGTTTAAGTTTAGATGCAAGATTGCGTTTTTGGAGTGTGACTGTACTTTCTGTTGTAGAATAGTAAGGCGGTTTGATGAGAAATCTATGTCTTTATATTGTAGTTGGTGTACATCACACCAGCGCAGCCCGCAATAGCAAGAGAACAAGAATGCCCTTTTTACTTCGTTATTGGGGCATGGAGTGATAGCAAGTTTCTGAATCTCTTTTAAGCTGAGGATTGCTTTGGTTACCTCATCAAACTGCATCAGGCGGATACCATCTGTAGGGTTAGAGGTCATTAACTTTTTTTCTATACATTTATTGATGCACATTCTGAATTTCTTGAAATATCCGATGGGAGTGTTACCTCGGAGATGATCCCTGAGATACTCAAGAAAATTTATACAAAAATCTTTTGTGAGAAGGGTTACAGGTAAGCTTTTCTTTCTTGTAAACAGTCGCAGGTGGGTGATACATGCCCTGACCATTTTCTTGTCCTTTTTGTGATAGGTATCCAGGTATTGTCCTATCAGAATATAGAAATCGGGAACATTGCTTTTATCTGTTGGAAGTATATCATCGAATGTATTTTCTATATCGTTCAGATGATATTCAACAGATAAGAATTCTAGTTCCTTCTTTGCTCTTATCTGCCTGGCAATTAGTACCTTGTTTCTGTTTTCCGCTCTTCGCTCTGCACTGGTAGGAGCGTCCAGGATGATGCCCAAATACTCTTTGCGGCGTTTCCCGTTATAACTGTAATTCAGATAAAGCGAAACTCTTCCTTTGTTCAATTGTTTCTTTCCTAATGTAATTCCCATAATGAATAATAATTAATACAATAATAATGTTGAAAAGAAGGACCAGAGAGGGACTGAAAATGAATTCCTCCATCTTTCTTTCTATAATAATAATATCTTTTGTACCTTTGTGTCATAAACAAAAAAATGGAAGAAAATTTTGATATACGCGAGCAACAGCTCACAACTAAGGAACGCGATTTTGAGAATGCCTTACGTCCGCTGAATTTTGAAGATTTCAGCGGGCAGGATAAGGTAGTGGATAATCTGCGCATCTTTGTCAAGGCGGCGCGTCTGCGGGCCGAGGCGTTAGACCATGTTCTTTTGCACGGACCTCCCGGCTTGGGCAAGACGACCTTAAGTAATATCATTGCCAATGAACTGGGAGTAGGTTTTAAAGTGACCTCAGGACCGGTGCTGGATAAACCGGGTGATTTGGCGGGAGTACTGACCAGCCTGGAACCCAATGATGTGCTTTTTATTGATGAAATACATCGGTTGAGCCCTGTGGTAGAAGAATATCTGTATTCTGCCATGGAGGATTATCGTATCGATATAATGATAGACAAGGGACCTTCGGCGCGTAGTATCCAGTTGGAGTTGAGCCCGTTTACTTTGGTTGGAGCCACTACCCGGAGTGGGTTGCTGACTGCGCCTTTGCGTGCCCGTTTTGGAATTAATCTTCATTTGGAGTATTATGACGATGATGTATTGACAAGCATTATCCGTCGTTCAGCTACTATATTGAATGTGCCTTGTGACGTGAAAGCGGCGGGTGAGATTGCTTCGCGCAGCCGTGGAACGCCCCGTATTGCAAATGCGCTGTTGAGGCGCGTCCGTGATTTTGCCCAGGTGAAAGGTTCCGGAAGGATTGATGTGGAAATTGCCCGGTTTGCTTTAGAAGCCTTGAACATTGACAGGTATGGACTGGATGAGATAGATAACAAGATTTTATGTACTATTATAGATAAGTTTAAGGGAGGCCCTGTGGGGCTGACTACTATTGCAACCGCTTTGGGTGAAGACGCCGGAACAATAGAGGAGGTTTATGAACCTTTTTTGATTAAAGAAGGTTTCTTAAAACGTACTCCGCGTGGACGTGAGGTCACGGAACTGGCCTATATGCACCTGGGACGGAGCATTTATAATAGTCAGAAGACATTATTTGATGATTAAAAGATGGCAGGATTAAAAGCATTAGCCAAGGAAACAGCCATATATGGGATGAGTAGTATCATCGGGCGGTTCCTGAATTATTTGTTAGTACCGATATATACCAACGCTTTGCCTGTGGAATCGGGGGGCTATGGTGTCATTACCAATATGTATGCTATAACTGCCTTGCTGATGGTGCTTTTAACATATGGTATGGAAACCGGATTTTTCCGGTTTGCCAATAAGGGGGTGGATGATCCGATGCGCGTCTATTCCACTACTTTGCTTTCGGTAGGGGCGACTGCGCTCTTGTTTTTAATCGTTTGTCTTTCTTTTCTGCATCCCATAGCAGGTTTCTTGGGATATGGAGAGCATCCGTGGTATATGGGGATGATGCTGATTGTAGTCGCAATGGACGCTTTCCAAGCTATTCCTTTTGCTTATTTGCGATATAAGAAACGCCCTGTTAAGTTCGCTGCATTGAAATTGTTGTTCATTTTTGCCAGCATTGCCTTGAATATCGCTTATTTTGTAGGTATGAAAGGAGAGAATGTCGGAGTGGCTTTTGCTATAAATCTGGCTTGTACTTCTTTGGTGATGCTGTGTATGTGGAAAGAATTGGTGGGCTTCAGGTATGTGCTGGACAGGGAGTTGTTGCGGCGTATGCTGCATTATTCTTTCCCGATATTGATTCTGGGTATTGCCGGAATCTTAAATCAGGTAGCCGATAAAATTATTTTTCCGTTTGTTTATCCTGATAAGGCGGAGGCGACCATCCAGTTGGGTATTTATGGGGCTGCCAGTAAAATAGCTATGATAATGGCCATGCTGACACAGGCTTTCCGGTTTGCATACGAGCCGTTTGTTTTTAGTAAGAGTAAAGAAAAGGATAGTCGGGAAATGTATGCCAAAGCGATGAAGTTTTTCATTATCTTCACTTTGCTGGCCTTTTTGGCTGTTATGTTTTACCTTGATATATTGCGTTATATTTTAGGACGTGATTATTGGGTAGGGCTTAAAGTTGTACCTATTGTCATGGCTGCCGAAATGTTTATGGGTATTTATTTCAATCTTTCTTTTTGGTATAAGCTGATTGATGAAACAAAATGGGGAGCTTATTTTTCATTGGTGGGATGCAGTATCATTATCCTGATAAATATTTTCCTTATTCCGGTGTTTGGCTATATGGCGTGTGCGTGGGCAGGTTTTGCCGGATATGGAGTAGCTATGCTTCTCTCTTATTTTGTAGGGCAGAAAAAATATCCTATTAATTATGATTTGAAAGCGATAGGTAACTATGTGGCGTTAGCGCTGGTACTTTACATTGTTTCAGTTTATCTTCCTATTCAAAATATATTCTTGTTGTTGGGTGTTCGTACATTACTGTTGTTATTGTTTGTGGCATATATTGTGAAAACGGACTTCCCCTTGCAGCAGATACCTGTTATAAACCGATACATAAAGAAATAGCTATGAGTGACCTGAAGAATGATTTGAAGAATGTGCCTTATATAAAGCAGTTCTTTGGTGAATATCTTGATTTGCGCAAGGATAAGGATAATGAAGCCTTGATTGTAGAAAGTATTCGTAACGGTGTTGAGTTCAAAGGAACTAATTTGTGGATTCTTATATTCGCAATTTTTATTGCTTCATTGGGCTTGAATGTGAATTCTACGGCAGTGATTATCGGTGCTATGTTGATATCTCCGCTGATGGGGCCGATTATGGGAGTGGGGCTGGCTATCGGACAGAATGATTTTGAACTGTTGAAACGTTCTCTGAAAAGTTATTTGGTGGCGACTGTATTTAGTGTGATTACATCCACGATTTATTTTTCGCTGACTCCGTTGGATGAAGTGCAATCGGAGTTGCTGGCACGTACTTCTCCTACTATATATGATGTGCTTATAGCTTTATGCGGTGGCTTGGCCGGTATTATCGCCTTGTCTACAAAGGAGAAGGGGAATGTTATTCCGGGGGTAGCTATTGCTACGGCTTTGATGCCGCCTTTGTGTACTGCCGGATTCGGGCTTGCTACCGGAAATTTACTTTATTTTTTAGGTGCGTTCTATTTGTATTTTATCAATTCAGTATTTATCAGTCTGGCTACTTTTATCGGGGTGCGTGTCATGCATTTCCAACGTAAGGAGTTTGTGGATAAGGAGCGTGAGAAATTGGTAAAGAAATATATTATTTTTATTACTTTGGCTACGATGTGTCCTGCTGTTTATCTGACTTATGGCATTGTAAAAAGTACTATTTATGAAGCTTCTGCCAACAACTTTATCAACGAGGAGCTGAATTTTAATAATACCCAAGTAATAGACCGGAAGATTTCTTTCGAGAAGAAGGAAATACGTGTTGTGCTAATAGGCAATGAGGTTTCGGAAACAGAAATAGCAACCGCAAGGGATAACTTGAAACTTTTTAATCTGGCAGGAACCAAACTGGTTGTTCTTCAAGGAATGAATAATGATGCGATGGATATTGGCAGTATAAAGGCGCAAGTGATGGAGGACTTTTATAAGAATAGTGAGAAACGTTTGCTGGAGCAGCAGGAAAAGATTAAGTCTTTGGAAAACGAACTTAATGTATATGCCGCATACAATACCGTAGATAAAAAGATAATTCCCGAACTTAAAGTACTTTATCCTGCAGCAGAAGCTATAGCCATGGCGAAGACTGTGGAATTGCAGGTAGACTCAACCCAAACGGACACATTGACAATAGTCTTGATGAAATTCAGTAAAAAACCTGTAGGAAAAGAACAGGAAAAGATTTCCGAATGGTTGAAGGCACGTGTCGGGGCGAAAAAACTTAAATTAATTGTAGAATAAAACCATGAAAAAACTACTATTGCTGCTGTCTTTCCTGCCTTTATGTATATGGGGTAATGAGGGAATGTGGCTTCCTTGTTGCCTTAGCAAACAAACTCAACAAGTGATGAAAGAAATGGGATTGGAACTTTCATCTGAACAATTGTATAATCCCGGAGGAAAAGCATTGGCTAATGCTGTTGTTAGTTTTGGAGGTTTTTGTTCGGGTGTTGTTGTATCTCCGGATGGCTTGGTTTTTACTAACCACCATTGTGGGTATGATGCCATTCAGCAGCATAGTTCTGTGGAGCATGATTATTTGCGAGATGGTTTTGTAGCCGACTCCTTAAGTAAGGAGCTTCCTAATCCGGATTTATTTGTCAGTTTCCTGATACGCACAGAGGATGTGACGGAGCGTGTGTTGCAAGCTATTCCAGTCGGGACAAAGGAAAATGACCGTGCGCTGATTGAGGATTCTATTTCCACATTGCTTGCTCAGGAAGCTGTGGCGAATGATACGTTGCTGCGTGCTGAGATAACTCCTTTTTATGGTGGTAATGAGTTTTATCTGTCTGTGTATAAAGATTATTATGATGGAACGGAAACAGACTGGGAAAAACTAATAGAAGGAGCCGGGAGAATCGGAAAATCCCGGCTTGTCATAGACGATACGTCAGGTATCTCGATTACGGAAATGCGTTCCAAGTGCAGAAAATATAAGCTGGAGCATAACCTGGGAATCATCATCATCGACTACTTACAGTTGATGACCGGGAATAAAAAATCCGATTCCCGCCAGCAGGAAATTTCCGATATTTCCCGTTCCCTCAAAGAAATCGCCCGTGAACTGAACGTGCCGGTCATTGCGCTCTCACAGCTCAGCCGCGCGGTCGAGCAGCGCCCGGATCACAGGCCCATGCTTTCGGACCTCCGAGAGTCAGGAGCCATCGAGCAGGATGCCGACGTCGTCATGTTCATCTACCGCGACGACTACTATAACAAAGACACCGAGAAAAAAAACATTGCGGAAATCATTATCGCCAAACAAAGAAACGGCCCCATCGGGACCGTCGAGTTAGTATGGCTTCCGAATTATACCAAATTCGCAAACATGCAAAAATAAGCCATGCAAAAAGCCGACAAAAGCACTTGTGCAAGCTTGCTTGCCAACAGGTGCTTTTTGTTGGTTTTTTATAGGGCGCAGCCCTACAGCGAGAAGCAGCGAAGCGGATTCGAGCCGCTTGGCTTATTTTAAAAAACGCTCTAAAATTCCTCAATAATCCAGCCCCACCGCCGGAACCGCCACATACACATAGGTCTTGTCCTCATTTGTATTGTAGTGTATGGCAATATTTACATTAAATTCCTCGTCTCCCTGTCTCTCACGATCTGAAATCCAGGGGGTATAGCCATAAATCGTATACAACTGCATCTCCCTGTTTTCCGAAACGATCCTTGCGTCCATCTCCGCAAGCAGGCTGTCCGCAAGCTCGTTTCTCTCTTCCAGTGACAATTTTCCTTCATAGGTTCCTATGATATTCGCCGAACTTCTGCTGACTTCCGCATAGGGCGCCAGTATTTTATCCAGCTTTTCCCGATACGCATAGGTATGCTCAATATCTCCCCTCATCGTAATTTTTATAATCATGTACTGCCTGGTCACGCCCTCCGCATTGGAAGTTAGAAAGCGCAGCTCCGTTCTGGCATTGCTTCCATTTTTCAACAACCTCACTTCCTGGCGGTTTTCCCCGTCGCGTCGGGTAATCTCCATAGAATCTGTAATCCCAAGCTCCCCCGCGATTTTCTCTAAAAACGCTTCCCTTTCGGAATCCTGCAAATATCCTTTTTCATAGACTCCATAGTATTCCACCACACCCGTCTGTTCCTGTCCGCCCACTCTGGCAAATACTTCCGTCACCCTCTTTTCTCCCTGCACATGCCCCTGCACCATCTGACCTGCCGCCAGAATCCAAAGCATAAACAAAGCAATTAGCCATCGTTTTTTTACCATAAAAAATCCCTCCATATCCGGTTATCAAAATTATTACCAGATGAAGGGATTTTATACTTTTCGATTTGTCAAATTCTATGAAACCCTACTATTTCAAAACCAGATTATTTGATTTGAAGGATTCTCCCCTGATCGATCTCATATACCGTATCGCACAAAATATCAATATCTTCTTTATTATGGCTTGCAAGCAAAATGATCTTATTTTCATTTTTTAAATCCGTAAGCAGTTTTCTCATATCCGCAACCCCCTGCTTATCCAGGCCATTCATTGGTTCATCTAAAATCAGAATCTCCGGATTCTCCATAATGGCCTGTGCAATTGCAAGACGCTGGCGCATACCCAGAGAGTACTTTCCTACCTTTTTCAAATTTCCGGCATCAAGTCCCACCTTTGCCATGACATTTCTGATATGCCCGGAGTCAAACTTATGATTTATCATATACAGGAGACGTAAGTTTTTTATTCCGCTACAGTTTTTTAAAAATGCCGGTTCCTCTATCAGAATCCCTGTATGCGGCAATATATCAAAATCCTTCTTCAATCTTTTTTCATCCAGGATGATTTCTCCCTGGTCAACCTTCAAAAATCCACAGATACATTTAAAAAGCACTGTTTTCCCACAGCCATTGTATCCTATAATCCCTACAACACTTCCACTTTTACATTTAAAAGTAACATTCTCCAAAACTTTATTTTCTTTAAAGCTTTTTGATATTCCATTTACCTCTAAGATCATTCTGTATTCCCTCAATCCTCTCTCTTATTCTTCATTATACCAGTCAAACTCACAAACTTTTATCTTAAACAAAATACCCAAAATTGTTGTTAAAGTCAGAAGGCTAAGAACAACGATAATCCGCTGTACACTGAGATATTTGGAAACAGCCGGAAAGTTTATCCATGACAGAGGCGAAAAAAAGATAAATTTTTGATATGAATTTGTCATATTTTCAACCACGGCTGGCAGTACCACTCCCAACATTGCAAGTAAAATTGCCATTGTCCGATTCACCCACAAGCTGACAAAAAACATAAAAATTCCTATAAAAGCGACACACAAAAACGAAATAACCATTGAAGCAGCCAATGCCTGTAATGGGGTATAATCATTGATAAAAGCGTAGGAAAACTGAAGCATATTTCCAAATTCACCGCCTGCATTTGTCAGAGACAATGTATACAAACCTTTTCCCCATTCCAAACGGTAAGCAGTTACATCCATCATAAGTAAGATGCTCATAAACAGATTCATAACTGTGTAAAAAAACGCTAATGCAAGAATAATACGTAACTGCTCCAACGCCCAGCGGATACGCCCAAGCCGCATCAAGCGATACATATTCCAATATTGCATACATGGAACGAACGAAAACAGATAAACCACTCCAAGCATAAACAAAAGTTGAAAATAAATACTGGACATCTGAAAAGGAAACAGAAAAGGGGTAATTTTGCACCCTATCTGTGTCGAAAACGCTCTTACAGGACTTAAAAAAGCAAAATGAATAAACAACATTAATATCAGAAGAACTCTTGTTTTTGTTGATAAAAGATATTCCTTAACCATAATACCGCCTCTTCAGTTTTATGAAAATAGCACTTCCAATGATTGCATAAGCAACCATACTAATCCCCACGGAATACAAAAATGACAAAACATCATTCGAAAACACTTTATAATTGAAGCCAAAGATACAATAAAGATTCATCATTGGATTATCATTTCCAATCATAAGCCCAAAAGTATAAATGAAATATGCTCCCATAACAGGAATTGACAGTGTTAACAGTTTATTAGGCAGGCAAATGGAAAAAAATGCTGCAAGCAGGGAAAGAATCCCATTCAGCAGCCCCATTTCCAGGCCACAAAGAAAATAAAAAGTGAAATGCTTTCCCTCCTGAAGGAGATATCCAAATTTAATAAAGTCAACATTGGTCAGATCTCCACCTGCACTTGTCGTTATCCAGGGCAAAAAGCGGCTCAACATGCCTGCATAGAGCACAGTACTCCCCAACATAACCAGACAGGAGGAAATTAAAACCGTTACAATCTTAGAAAAAACGTATTCCCGAAAACCTCCCCTGCTAATCATCAGATAGTGATAACGAAACTCAAAATCCTCGCAAAAACTACATGCAAACGGAACAGCACAAAAAATATAGCACAGAATAGAGGGCAGTCCATAGAAAGCTGCATTTACAATATAAAATACACTTACCTCATACTGAAACCCCGAATAAGGAATCACGCACAAAAGTATCTGTATTCCCAGTATGCTCAGCCACAGATTCGGGGATGTCAATAAACGATACATGTCCGCTTTTAAATACGATGCGATTCTCCTTGCCATTTATAATAATTCCTTTCCGGAAACCGCATCTATCAGCGTTTGAATTTCCTGGGTTTGCTGTCCCTCATTTCCTTTGTATTCTACTTTCATTTTAATCACCCATGCGGGTTTCATACTATAAGTTCCTCTTTTTTCTTCTGCTGCCAGATAAACCAAATCTGCACTGTTCACCTGATAGACAGCGTCAGAGATAACCATACTATACTTATAGTATAAATGATCCATCACCGTTTCAAAATCTGTCAACAAAACCTTTTCAAAATTCTTATCCCAATCCATGATTCCGGTAATTTGTATCATTTCTATTCCTCTGGATGAAAACAGAACCTGTATTTGCGCATTGATATCCTCGAATTTCTGAAAAACTTCTGAAATTGGCGCATAAAGAGGTATTCCCTGCTCCTCCTGCTTTATGATAAAATAGTAGCATTCATCTTCCTCAGACCAGCTCTCTTTATATTGTGAAGGATCCTCTTTTCCATCCAAATCTATCGCAAATTCCTGTTCAGATAAAGTAGAAAAATCTAGGGAATAACATTTATATTTTCTGGAATGTATCTGTACTCCCAGATTCTCAAGTACCTCCATAATTGTTTCAAACGCAGTGTCCTGATTCATGAATGAAAGATCCCGATTTTGATCATATTCATCCGCGTTATATCCCTCTCCTTGTTCCAACCGAAAAGCCTGCATGATATACGCAGAAAATGGCTTACTATAAGAAAAAGACCTGGAAGAATACAAAAAGCTCTCCCCCCCTTCACCGCGAAGGTATATGTATGGCTCCTCTCCACTCATATCAACATCTTCTATCTCCGTATTGATACCGGAAAAGAACAGATCACGGGCTTTGTCCGGATCAACATTTTGTATTCGGACACCCTGTACACATTGAGGCTTTTTTAAATACTCCACACTTGCAGTTACCTTCAAATCGCACGAAAAATTTTCATCGTACATTTTATGGAATTCTGTTGGAATCGACACTTCTTCCTCCTCTGTATATGTTTCACTGGAAATCCCCTCTTCTGTAGAAACCTCCTGCGGTTCCGGAGACATTTCTTCAAAAGGTTCGTCTGCGCCGGAACAGCCTGTAAAAATGGCAGACAGAGATAAAAGCCAAATAACAAATAATATTTTTTTCATAAAAATCCTTTCGTTATCCAGGCGATTTCAAAACTGCAACGAGGTATCACTGTTTGAAATCGCCTTTTGAGTTTGTATTTATGGTGTATATCTGCCTTTCACAATCGTTTTTCCTCCATCATATGTACGCCCATATTCTCCTTTTAAATAATAATATATATCCGCAGGCGCATGATAGCCATATGCACAGGAACGCTGTCTGCCTTCATATGAGTATAAATCAAAAGCTTTCGATTCTCTGCCCGTATTCAGCTGGTTTGATCGAACTCTAATCCATCCCGGACTTGTAAAATAAGTCGGTGTAACATAATAAGTTGCCTCATAAGCACTTGAAGATTTCATAGTCCGCTTAGAAATAGGATCGTTTTGTGATGAGACCGGAGCATTCAACACAAAAGTAAATTCTGTGGTAGCTGCAAAAGCACTTGTTCCGCTTATCATGATCATACACATAGCTGCCATTAACATTTTGGATACTCTTCTTTTCATTTTAACTTTCCTCCTTCGTTCTTACTGTTTAATACTTTTACTCCTGATTTTTTATTAATACATTTTGTCTGCATTCCTCCTTTTTATTTTATTTTATTTCATTCACTATTATAATGTATTAAATTTAGTTATGTCAACATTTAAATACACTTTTGCAACAATATACTGGTTTTAATACTTTACACACTTGGAACACACTCGGAGCTGTTCAAAAAGTAGCATCTTAAGCACTACAGTTATACCTGTATTCTATTTTGATTATTTCCCACAAAAAATCCCTTCTCCGATTTCAAATCAGATGAAGGGATTTTATACTGTTCTTTTAATGTTTCCTCGTCGCCTCGATACGCACCAACGCCCTGTGCAGCGCCATCTCCGCCCTTGCCAGATTAATGTTCGGATCCTGCATCTGCATTCGGCGTTCCGCCCGCACTTTCGCTTCCTCTGCACGCTTCAGGTCGATCTCCTCCGGCCACTCGGCCGCTTCCGCCATGATACTGATCTTCTCCGGCAGAATCTCTATAAACCCATCATGAAGAGCCGCTGTTTTCTGACCGCCCTCCTCATGAATGGTAACAAGGCCAGGTTCCAGAATCATCGTCATCGGAATATGCCTTTTATAGATTCCGACCTCTCCCTCTGTCGTGTTCAGCTCGATCATCGATGCCTCTCCCTGGAAGAACACCCGGTCCGGGCACATAATCTCCAGGTCAAAATATTTGTCAGACGCCATCCCTGCACCTCCTATTTCATGCGTGCCGTCACATCATCAATACTGCCCGCATTCAGGAAATAGCTTTCCGGTATATCGTCATGCTTGCCATCCAGAATCTCCCGGAAGCCGCGGATCGTTTCAGACAGTGGGACATAGCGCCCTTCCATTCCCGTGAACTGGCCTGCCACGAAAAACGGCTGGGAAAGGAACCTCTGAATCTTTCTGGCACGGCTTACCACCAGCTTCTCCTCCTCGGAAAGCTCATCCATACCAAGAATCGCAATAATATCCTGCAATTCCTTATATTTCTGAAGAATCTCCTGTACCCCACGGGCTACTGCGTAATGCTCCTCGCCCACGATACGCGGGTCCAGGATACGTGATGTAGACTCCAGCGGATCTACCGCCGGATAAATTCCCAGCTCCACGATGGAACGGGAAAGCACCGTGGTCGCATCCAGATGCGCAAATGTCGTCGCAGGCGCCGGGTCTGTCAGGTCATCGGCAGGCACATAGACAGCCTGTACAGAAGTGATGGAACCATTTTTTGTAGAAGTGATTCGCTCCTGCAAAGCGCCCATCTCCGTCTGCAAAGTCGGCTGGTATCCAACCGCCGAAGGCATACGTCCCAGAAGTGCGGACACCTCGGAACCTGCCTGGGTAAAACGGAAAATATTATCAATGAAAAGCAGCACGTCCTTTCCGCCCTGATCACGGAAATACTCTGCCATCGTGAGTCCTGTCAGGCCCACCCGCATTCTGGCTCCGGGCGGTTCGTTCATCTGCCCGAATACCATCGTTGTCTTATTGATAACCCCGGATTCTGTCATTTCATGATAAAGGTCATTTCCCTCACGGGTACGTTCTCCTACGCCCGTAAATACAGAATATCCGCCGTGCTCCGTAGCGATATTTCGAATCAGCTCCTGAATCAGCACGGTCTTTCCTACTCCCGCGCCGCCAAAGAGTCCGATCTTACCACCCTTCTGGTAAGGGCAGAGCAGGTCTACGACCTTAATACCCGTTTCCAGAATCTCTGTAGAGGTGGACTGCTCCTCAAAAGAGGGAGCCTTTCTGTGAATCGGAAGGTAGTCTACCCCCTTTGGTTTCTCTTTCTTATCAATGGGATCTCCTGTCACGTTAAAGATTCGTCCCAGCGTCTTTTCTCCCACCGGTACGCAGATCGGCGCCCCGGTAGCCGCTGCCTCCATGCCTCTTACCAGTCCATCGGTAGAACCCATGGCAATACAGCGCACTGTATCATCACCCAGATGCTGCGCCACCTCTACTACCAGCGTTCCTCCATCCTTCTGCTGAATGTGGATTGCCTCGTAAATGGCCGGCAGTCTGCCACCGGTGAATTTAATATCCAACACGGCGCCAATGACCTGCGTGATTTTTCCTATATTTTGTTCTGCCATATCTTTACTCCTTTTCTCGCCCTCTAACTGATGGCTTCTGCTCCGGCAATGATCTCTGTCAGCTCCTGTGTAATCGAGCCCTGTCTTGCCCGGTTATACTGCAAAGCCAGCTTGTCGATCATCTCCTCCGCATTGCTGGTCGCAGAGTCCATTGCCTGCATCCTGGCGCCATTTTCGCTGGCAGCCGCTTCCACCAGCGCGCCATAGAGAAGGCTGGTCAGATATTTCGGTATAATAATGTTCAGCACTTCCTCCTCCGATGGTTCATAATTCATCGGCGTCCTGGCCTCCTCCTGCGTCAGCTCCTGCTCGGAAAATTCCACCGGAAGCAGTTTAATCAGCTTTGGCTCATGTACCACGGTATTTTTAAAGGATGTATAGGCAAGATAGATCTCTCCTACGCGGTCCTTCGTAAAATCCTCCAGAACCTTCTGCCCGATCTCCTTTGCGTCAGAAAACAGAGGGGCATTGATTACATCGCTATAATCCTGAGAAACCTGATATCCCTGCCGTTCCAGCGTTTCTCTTCCCTTTCTTCCGATCACATACAGAAGAACATCCTCTTTTTTCAGGTCACTTGCGGTAATGAGCTTCGTCACATTGGAATTATAGCCTCCCGCCAGTCCCCTGTTTGAGGTAATGACGATGACTGCTTTCTTTTCGGACGCGCCGGGCTTCAGATACGGATGATCGATATTTCCGGAACGTGCCAGCATAGACGTCACCGTGTTATACATATACTGAAAATAGGGCCTGGAATTTTCCGCCTTCTCTTTTGTTTTCTGAAGCTTCACAGTCGATACCAGCTTCATCGCCTTAGTGATCTGGCTCGTACTGGTAATACTGCTCTTTCGTCTCTGAATGTCTCTCATAGAAGCCATTGCTTTTCACCCCTCTTCTACTTTTCAAATGACGCTTTACATTCCTTGATTGCTTTCTGAAGGGTTTCTTCCATCTCCTCCGCAAGAACCTGCGTGGTGCGGATGGATTCCGGAATCTCCGGATATTTGGTCTTAATATACTCAAAAAGCTGCTGTTCAAACTCCAGAATCTTCGCAGTCGGAATATCCAGCAAAAACTTCTTCGTGGCGGCATACAGAATGATAACCTGGAACTCTACCGCCATCGGCTGATACTGCGGCTGCTTTAAGACTTCTTTCAGTCTTTCTCCCTGCGCCAGCTTTTCCTTCGTGTCCGCATCCAGCTCCGAACCAAACTGAGAGAAGGCGGCCAGTTCACGGTACTGCGCCAGCTCCACACGAATCGGAGCCGCAATCTTCTTCATTGCCTTGATCTGTGCCGCACCGCCTACTCGCGATACGGAAAGTCCCGCATTTACCGCCGGACGGAATCCCGCATTAAACATTTCTGTTTCCAGATAAATCTGTCCGTCTGTGATGGAAATTACGTTCGTCGGAATGTAAGCCGACACGTCCCCTGCCTGTGTCTCAATAATCGGCAGCGCCGTTAAAGAACCGCCGCCCAATTCATCCGAAAGCCTTGCCGCACGCTCCAGAAGCCTGGAATGCAGATAGAAAACGTCTCCCGGATATGCCTCACGTCCTGGCGGACGTTTCAGCAGCAGAGACAGGGTACGATAAGCCGCCGCATGTTTCGACAGGTCATCGTAGATCACCAGTACGTCCTTTCCCTGCTCCATCCATTCCTCCCCGATTGCACAGCCCGCATACGGTGCAATATACTGAAGCGGAGCCAGCTCACTGGCTGTGGAAGCCACGACTGTGGTATAATCCATAGCTCCGTATTCGGTCAATGTCTTTACAATACCTGCTACTGTCGACGCCTTCTGGCCGATTGCCACATAAATACAGTAAACACCCTGTCCCTTCTGGTTAATAATGGTGTCAACGGCAATCGCCGTTTTTCCGGTCTGCCTGTCCCCGATGATCAGCTCACGCTGTCCCCGTCCGATCGGCACCATCGAATCAATCGCTTTGATACCGGTCTGAAGCGGAGTGTCCACGGATTTCCTCGTGATAACGCCGGGAGCTACTCTTTCGATTTTTCTGTACTTTTCTGCATGGACGGGTCCCTTTCCATCAATCGGCATACCCAGCGCATTGACTACCCTGCCAAGCATCCCGTCACCGACAGGAACCTCCACCACGGCGCCGGTCGTCTTTACCGTGTCACCCTCGCTGATGGCGGATGTGTCACCCAGAAGTACCGCACCTACATTATCCTCCTCCAGATTCAGCACCATGCCATGTACCTCTCCCGGAAATTCCAGAAGTTCTCCCTGCATGGCATTCTCAAGCCCGTGGATTCTGGCAATACCGTCCGCTACCTGAATGACGGTTCCCACATCTGCCACGGAAACCTGGGAAGAATACCTTTTTATCTGCTCCTTAATAACAGAGCTTATTTCCTCTGGTCTCAAATTCATGAGGCTCTTTCACCTTCTTTCCCTTCCTCTAACGAAATTTTTAAAAGCCGGCTGGTAAGCTGTTCCAGCTTATATTTCAGGCTGCCGTCCACCACACGGTCCCCAATGCGGATCACAAGTCCTCCAATCAGACTTTTCTCCACCTGCCATGTAATTTCCAGCGTCTTATAATCTGTGGTCGCCAGAAGCTTTTCATAAATGTTCTTCTTCTGGCTTTCCCGCAGCTCTATGGCTGATTTCACTGTCACGACACCGATTTTTTTGTATTCCTTCATTCGTGCCGCCAGATAATCAAAGATGGACGGAAGTTCTTTAAAACGCCCTTTTTCGACAATTACCGTAAAAAATCCCGTCACATCGTCAGAGACCCGCCCTTTTAAGCAGTCCTCAATGAAATGTACTTTCTCTTCCCGGATGATTTTCGGATGTTCCATCAGCGCTGCCAGCTCCGGGTTCTCTTCCAGAGCCTTCCTCACTGCCGCAATCTCCTCCATCACCTGATCTATACGGCCTTCTTCCACGGCTATCTGGAAAAGCGCCTCTCCATATACCTTTGACGCTAACTTAGCCATGTCTCATCACCTATCTCTTTCAGCGTTTCTTCTACCAGGCTGTCCTGGATTTTCGCATCCACCGTCTGAGCCACGATCTTTTGCGCCATCAGGGACGCCACCTGAATCATTTCCTTTTTCATATCGTCCGCAGCAGCCTTCTTATCCAGCTCTATCTGACGGTTTGCCCTCTCTATAATTCTGGCCGCCTCTTCTTTGGCCTCTTCGATGATCTTTGTCTCATTCTGCAAAGCCTTCTGTCTGGCCTCGCTCAAAATGGCTTCCGCCTCTTTCTCGATTTCCCTGATTTTCCCATCGTAATCCGCTTTTAACGCGGCAGCAGCCTTCTTATCCTCCTCGGCATGATCAATGTCATCCTTTATCTTATCCTGACGCTTTTTCAGAAAATCCCTTGCAGGATTAAACAGCAGATAAGAAAGGAACGTACACATAACCAATACAGAAATCATCAAAAGCACCGCGTCATGAATCAACTGAGGGTCCAGGTTGAACAATCGCTCCAAGAGTCCGCCTCCTCTCTAAATAGTGTATCTTTTCCCGTAACTGTTCTGAACAGTTACCTTTGCCCGCAGCTTCGCAACTTAAAGTTTTCCGATCAGCGGATTTGCAAACAAGAGAATAAAAGCGATTGCCAGTCCGTAAAGACCCGTCGTCTCCGCTACTGCCTGTCCGAGAAGCATGGTAGACATAATATCACCTTTCGCACCCGGATTTCTTCCCACTGCGCTCGCACCGTATCCTGCCGCGATACCCTGTCCGATACCAGGACCGATACCTGCGATCATCGCTAAACCTGCACCAATAGCAGAACATGCTAAAATTAATCCTTTGTCTGTCATCATGAAATTCCTCCTAAACTTTTTATTTTTTGTTTTTTGAACAATGAACGTAACTGTTCAGTACCTTCACAGTTCCGATGTAAAAATCCATGAAAATCGTCTTCGACGATGGGATTTTTGCACTCTTGAATCATGTTTTCACGGTCTCAGCAGCAAGTGCTTCGACCTGTTCTGAATAGTTACCAATAAACTTCTTATTCCGGAATCTTATCCGTAACATAAACCATCGTCAGCATACAGAATACATACGTCTGGATCGCTCCGGAAAAAATATCAAAATAGATATGCAGAAATCCCGGCCAGCCAATGGCAAAGCGGGACAGCAGCGTATAAATCAAAGACATCATAACCGTTCCAGACAGCACGTTTCCAAAAAGCCTCAAAGACAGAGAAAACGGAACCGCAATCTCGCCAATCAGATTGATCGGAAACAGGAAAGGCAGCGGCTTAAACAGCCCGGTAAATGCACCGACCTTGTTATACTTGATATTGTTATACTGAATGATCGCAAAAGTCATGATGCCAAGCGGCAGCGTAACGCCATAATCTGCCGTAGGCGCCCGGAGTCCAAACAGCCCTGATATATTACTGATAAAAATAAACAGAAAAATAGAGCCGATATAATTTAAAAACTTCCCGGCATTCTTTCCCATGCTTCCATATACCATCTTATCCAGGAACTCCACGATCAGCTCCACAACGTTCTGGAAACCGCCCGGAACTTCCTTCGCATGGCGCATCGTCCGGTTTGCCGCAACTGCAAACCCCAGAAGTACAAGCATAACTACCAGAATACTTACATGTGTCGTGGTAATCCAGAATTCCTGCCCAAACAGCCTGTATTTAAACAGCCCGTGTATCATAAAATCCACATCGCCGCCCGCAGCTAATAACACATTATCACCTCCCTTTTCGTCCTTTTTTTTGAATCAGCCTGTGTAAAAAAGGCTGAAAATAAGCGCCAAGTTTCAGTGTAAACAGTCCTGCAAAAATAGCAGCCGGATTTCCAAGCTTCAACAAATACGAAATTCCGAACAGAAGCAATATCATTCCCATTCGAAACACCGACATTCTCTGCATATAGCCTTTTGCATCCGCCTCTGCCCGCATCAGGCACTGTTCAACGCTATAGTTCATGTGAAACGCCAAAATCAGTGAAAATACAACGCCAAGCGCCAGTCCTGATGTAAATTCCCACCTATCCGGAACAAACCAGATAAAAACAAGCCAGAATACTGTACCGAAAATCAGGATTCCCATGAAAAGTTCCTTTGCCACCGTGCTCAAATGCCTGATGGAATCTCTAATCACGCTTTTTTCCTCCTTCATTTCCCGCCATGCCCTTCAAAAGAATCCAGGTGTTTCTCCCTCCCGCCAGGATTCCCAGAATCAGCAGTACCAGCACTGTGTTCCAGCCAAACTTTCCGTCCAGCCAGGTTCCGATAAAGACGCATAAAACAACGGGAGCCAGCATACTGATGCCAACCTGCGTAATCAGCGCCAGGCCTTTCAGGACATCTTTGTCCAGTTTCATATGCCGCCTCCTTTCACAAAAACCTCAGCCCTATTTTACTTCATTTTCCAAAAATTGTCTAGCAGTTTATGAGGCTCCATCCGCTTTTTCAGTCCCCCAGATTTCCCTGATACATTCCAGAATGACAAGCAGGCTCAAAGGCCCGAGAATCACGCCCGACACGCCGAAAATATACAGTCCCGCATAGACCACCAGGGCAATGATGATAGGATAAACCCCCATTTTATCGCCCAAAAGCTTTGGTTCCAGATACTCCCTCGTTATGTTCGTCACCACAAAAACCGTAAAATATGCCGCCGCGTAAAAAAAATCCCCTCTTATTACGCAGATCAGCGCCCACGGGATAAAAACTGTCCCCGTGCCGATAAAGGGAAGCACATCTAAGAGCCCGATGAGAATCCCTACAAGAAGCGCATACGGATTTCCAATCATCCAAAGCCCCAGCACACAGATCGCCATGATGACAAGCATAATCAGCCCCTGCGCTTTCAGATACGCCCCTCCAAGTCTCCACAGGCGGTCAAAAATATTTACCATTCTCTGGTATCCCCTGCATCTCTGCAATTTTTCACGAATTGCGTCATAATCTTTCATAATCAAAAGAACCGCTATAAAAACCAGAAAAAAAACGCCCAGAATCTTCAGAAGTCCCATTGCATATTCCACGGAATGCTGTACGAGCCCCGGTACCGCATACTCCTGGATCTGCCGCTGCGCCCGGTTCATATTTTGTTCCAAAAACTGCATCATCTGCCTTCCGTCCACGCCAAAGGTACTCTCCGCCACATCGCAGCAGCATTGCGCCATATGATTTACCTGCTCTTTGTAATACTCCAGATGATGTACCACGCTGCGAATCTGTTCGCAAAGCTTCACTCCCAGAAACCATCCAGTAAATGCCACCGCCCCGGTTCCGACCAGAAGAATCACCAGCGTAATCATCCCTTTATTCACCGGAAGCTTCTTTTCCAACCGGCTCGCCAGAGGATAAATCCATCTCGCCAGAAGAAACGCCACAAAAAAAGGAGCTACCGCTGGCAGAAGATATTTCATCCCCAGATAAACTGCCAGGGTAATTCCCGTAATTCCCAAAATCTTTTTTGTCTTTTCTGTCATACCGATTTCCCCGTTCTTTTGATGAAAATTCCTGGAGTTAGTATGTACAAAGGACATCGTCTTATACATTCGAAAAAAGATCAAAAAGCGCTCCCTTCGGCTCTGCTTCAAAACACATGTTTTTCGATGTGACGGGATGCGAAAACCCAAGCCGGAATGCCGCCAAAGCCACCGTTTCCGCCGCTTTTGCTCCCCCGCCGGAGTTATACTTTCTGTCCCCCGCAACCGGCATCCCGGCGCCTGCCATCTGAACGCGAATCTGATGATGGCGTCCGGTCAGAAGATCAATCTCTACAAGGGTATATTCCGACGCTTCTTTTCGAACACGATACACAAGCTCCGCTCTTTTTGCGCCTTTTGTCCCTTCCCTTACGATGGATGAAGTATTTGTCCTCCCGTCTTTCAGGAGATAATCCACAAGGCGCGCCTCTTTTTGTTCAGGTTTTCCACAAACTACGGCGAGATACTGCTTCTTCATTCTCCCATCTGTCATCTGGCGGCTTAAATGTGCGGCTGCTTCCTTCGTCTTTGCAAACACGATCACACCCTGTACCGGCTGATCGAGACGGTGCACCAGGGCAATGTAGGGGTTGTTTTCCTTTTCCTTTCGATAATTTCTCAGAACGCTTACCATGTCCTTTGCTCCAATTTTTGCACTCTGTACCGGAACACCTGCCGGTTTTCTGCAAACCATCAGTTGATGATCTTCATATAAAATATCAATCTCCATCATGGAACTCCTCTGCCTCCAAACTGATTCTGGCCTGAAACGGCCGGATATGTAGTCGCTTGCAGATGCCGTTTTCATACCCCGGCATCCGCGGTTAGATATGGTTTGTTGATGATTAAGATTTTTCCTATTCCATGCTTCTTAAAAACTGCTGAATGGAATCAGCTCTTGCAGCCTTCTTATGCCATCCTTTCAAAACTGCCAGGTCGCGTTCACTCATGATACGCACCCGCAGATCGTCCGGCACTGCGCCCAGCTCTTCCAGCAGTTCCAGAATATCTTCTGCTTTTCCTTCTGCTTTTCCCTCTGCCCGTTCATCTTGCAGCATTTCCTCAAAGATCATAAACTTTTCCTCCATTTCCCGACTTTCCTTAATATTCCGGACGGATTTCTGAAGCTGCCTTACAAATTCATCTCCAAAATCTTCCTTGCATTCTTCTATGTCCGCCTTTAAAAATCGAAGAAAGTTCACCAGCTTTTTCGAAACTTCATTTTCATTTTTTCCGCAGGTGCTCAAGAAAATACTTCTACTTCCATCCTGCATATCAAGTCCCTGGCATTCCAGACAGCAAGTTTTAAACGTATAACAGTATTTTTCCTGCCCAAAAGGATCAAAATCGCAGATGAAAATCACATAAGTATCCGGAATCTCTGCATATGCCATCCCGCTCCGCAAAGTTTCCATGTCGATCTGCCCGTGATAATACCTCGCTCTTCTCCCAAGCGCTGATTTTCTGACAGCCTGCATCTCGACGTTATAACGCGTATGGTTCGCATCCCGCGCATAAATATCGAGTCTGACGCCTCTGTATTCCGGATGGTATACCATGCTCTTTTCCCGGCTTACTGCCACCTTCTCAATCGGAATGCCCAGAGTCATTTCCAAAAAATCCCGGCAGTTCTTTTCGTCGCTCATCACTGCCCCAAACATGAAATTGTCTTTTAAGGTAAGCTCTTCCAGCTTTTTCTTACGTTGCATAATTTTCCTCCACTTTTGCAGAGGAATTCCACATAATTATTATAGCACATCACGTTTCGTTTGTAAATCCATATTCTAAGAAAACTGCTCTTTAAAACTTGCCCTAAAACTTCCTCCACACCATCTTGTTCACCACACCCGTATAACTCTGTATGATTTTCACAACCTTTGTAGATACATTCTCTTCCACATAATCCGGCACGGGAATCCCAAATTCCCCATTCCGGTTCATCTCTACCGCCGTTTCCACCGCCTGCAAAAGGCTGTCCCCATCGATTCCTGCCAAAACAAAACACGCCTTATCCAAAGCCTCAGGCCGCTCCGTAGAAGTGCGGATGCACACAGCCGGAAACGGATGCCCCACGGAAGTAAAAAAGCTGGACTCCTCCGGCAGCGTCCCCGAATCAGACACTACGGCAAACGCATTCATCTGCAAACAGTTATAATCATGAAAGCCCAGCGGCTCCTGGCGAATCACGCGCTCATCCAGCACAAACCCGGACTCCTCCAGCTTTTTGCGGGAACGGGGATGACAGGAATACAGAATGGGCATGTCGTACTTTTCCGCCATCTTATTGATCTCCGTAAACAGCGACGTGAAGTTTTTCTCCGTGTCGATGTTCTCCTCCCGATGCGCGGACAGCAGGATATACCTGCCTTTTTCCAGACCCAGCCTGGCATGGATGTCGCTGGCTTCGATCTTCGCAAGGTTCTGGTGCAGCACTTCCGCCATGGGCGAGCCGGTCACGTAGGTGCGCTCCCTGGGCAGGCCGCAATCGGCAAGATAGCGCCGCGCGTGCTCGGAATACGCCATGTTCACATCGGAAATGATGTCCACGATGCGCCGGTTCGTCTCCTCCGGCAGGCATTCGTCCTTGCAGCGGTTGCCCGCCTCCATATGGAAAATAGGGATATGCAGACGCTTCGCGCCGATCACGGAAAGGCAGCTGTTCGTATCTCCCAGCACCAGCACCGCATCTGGCCGGATGGCGGCCATCAGCTTGTAGCTCTCGGCGATGATGTTGCCCATCGTCTCGCCCAGATCTGCTCCGACTGCGTTCATATAAACCTC
>OMNT01001233.1_pt1 | contig 24625 bp, 17 predicted proteins | sample 1672551 | NCBI WGS metagenome assembly OMNT01 (sample SAMEA3136698, study PRJEB25190) | human gut metagenome | reverse complement strand
TCACAAGGAAAATTCAGTACAAAGTAATTGACAGTACAGGGGAAGCTGAACCGACAGATATAATTTCTTGGTCTTGTGATAAACCGGCAATCGCATCTGTTGACTCTGATGGTGTTGTCAAAGCAAAAGCAGCTGGCGAAGCAACTGTAACAGCACAGTATGGTGACAGCAGTACTAATAAAGACACTGTAAAAATTATTGTTAAAGGTGCCGGAAGTCTTGGATTTGACAAAGCGGAATCCAAGGTTAAAAAAGGTGGAACTGATACCATTAAAGCAACAGCAACCTATAATGGTTCTACTGTAAGAAATGCTGATATTAAGTGGGAAAGTGAAAATCCGGCAATCGCAACTGTAGATAATGGAAAGATTACAGGTATCAGTGAAGGTACAACAACTGTAAAAGCATCCTGGACAGCTGAAAACGGAAAAACTTATACCAATAATGCAACAGTAAAGGTTGTTTACGATGGTCTATATTTATCTGATGCACAGAACGAAGTAACATTAGCTCAGAAAAGCACACAGGAAATTGTATGGCAGCTCCTGGATATGGGTGAGTATTCCAGTGGATCTACAGGAGAGGGCTACAATACTTCTTCTGATGTAACATGGACATCTGCAAATGAAGATTTAATAACTGTAGATTCTGTTGGTGTTATTACTGCAAAAGAGCTTCCAGAGGGAGAAGAAAAAGCAGAAACAACAGTAAGCGTAAGTTATAAAGGAAACAAAGTAAAAGATATTAAAGTAACTGTAGTTAAGAATCAGGCAATTACAACTGGTACAACAACAGATGTTGCAGGAACCAAAGGTGAAACAAAGACTGACAAAGACGGCGCAGATAAGAGTAATACCTGGAAAACCGGTGCTTATAAAGCTGGTCATGGAAGCTTAGGCAGCGAGTTTAACAGTAGCGCAAATTATCTTGAAATTGCAGATGGCACGGGCTCAACAGCAAGTGTTAAAGGAAAATCACCTTCTCAGGGTTATGCATATCTGAGCCACAAATACTATATTCCACTTACAACCGGACAGCTTTGCGGTGTATGGCAGGGGATTGCAGTTAAGGTTACCGGTGCAGCAGGTCTGTATCTGAACAAATCTTCTGTATCCATGAAAATGGGTGAAAATAATACTGCAACAATCCAGGGTACTTACATTACAGAAAGCGGAGAAGAGTGGGGTCACTGGGCTAATGAGAAACACCCTGATTACTCAACCATTCATATGATTGATGGTGATACTAATGTAGTTACAGCAGCACCTGATCCAAAGAACGGAAGCGTTCTGAAACTTACAGCTGTTGCTCCTGGTAAAACAACCATCACTGTACAGTTTGATACTTCAACACTTACAGCTACCTGTGATGTAGAAGTAACATCTGACGCAAGACTGGTTCTTACTCCGGCAGATAAATTGAGAGTAGTACAGGGTGATACACAGACAATTGAGGCAAAAGCATGGGACGGTTCCGCATATGTGGAAAATCCTGAAATTACATGGCAGAGCTACAATACAAAGATCGCAACTGTAGACGACAAAGGTGGAGTTACAGGTGTTAAAAAAGGATCTGTTGGTGTAGCTGCAACATGGAATGGCATTACATCTGACCCGGTACAGGTTACTGTAGTTCCAAGTAGAACACTGAATGTAACAACTACATGGGATGACGATAACAACCGTGATGGTAAACGTCCGGAAAAAACAACACTTCAGCTGACAACAACAGACGGTGAGAATGTTGGGGATCCGGTAGAACTCAACGCAGATAACGAGTGGAAATATACATGGAAGAATCTTGCATCTGAGGATGAAGACGGACAGCATATCTCCTATCTGGTAACTGCAGTTGAAGATGACACACTGACAGCAAACAACTATACAGCCGAAGTAACAAGAAGCTCCTCTGATGATGAATTTGTTGTTACTTACAAACACGAAATCGAAAAAACAGGTATCACCGCAAACGTAACATGGGATGATGCAGACAACCAGGATGGAATCCGTCCGAAGGAAGTAACCTTACAGCTTAAAGCTGACGGCGAAGCAGTTGGCGATGCCATCACTGTAAAAGCAGACAGCAATGGTAACTGGACAAAGACCTGGTCAAACCTTCCGGTAAATAAAGAGGGTGCAGTTGGTCAGGCAATTGTGTACACTGTAGAAGAATCCGGACTTCCGGACGGATATGCACCTGCAGTAGCAATTGATGAAGAAACAGGAGCTATCACAGTTAAGAACTCCCACACACCGGCAGTAAAAGATCTCACAGTATCCGCAAAATGGGATGACGCGGACAACCAGGATGGTGTTCGTCCGGCATCTGTTGACGCAGTTCTTTACGCAGGTGACACAGCAACAGACAAGACAGTAACTCTTACAGCAGAAGAGAACTGGACAGCAACCATCAAAGACATGCCTGTATACGCAGCAGGTAAAGTCGGCGAGGCAGTGAACTATTCTCTGAAAGCTGCAAAAGAAGTAGAAGATTATACAAGCGCAACAGACGGACTTACTCTTACATTTACCCATAAGGCAGCCGTTACAGCAGTAACCGCAACCATCACATGGGATGATGCAGAGAACCAGGATGGAATCCGTCCGGATTCTGTAACACTTCAGCTGAAAGCAGACGGTGAGTCAGTTGGATCCAGAATCACAGTTGATGGAACAAACGACAAGTGGACCAAGACATGGGATAACCTTCCGGTTAACAAAGCTGGTAAGAAGGTTACTTACACAGTAGAGCAGACCGGTCTTCGTTCTGAGTACACTCAGGCAACAGCCGGAGACGCAGCAACAGGCTTCACAATCACAAACAGCTACACACCAAAGGGTGTTGATATCGCTGTATCTGCAAACTGGGATGACCAGGACAACCAGGATGGAATCCGTCCGGAGGCTGTAGAGGCTGAACTTTATGCAGACAACGTATCTACAAACAAAAAGGTACGCCTTACCGCAGATACTGACTGGAAGGCAACCTTTGAGAAACTTGCAGTAAACAAAAACGGTAAACCAATCAACTATACACTTCAGGCAACCAAAGTTGAAGGATATGATCTGACAACAGAGGGAAGCGGAGCAGACGGCCTTGTTCTGAAATATACACACAAGGTAAAAGCAGTCGATGTAACAGCAACTGTAAAATGGGCAGATGGTGAGAACCAGGATGGAATCCGTCCGAATACTGTAAACTTACAGCTGAAAGCAGATGGCGAGAACGTTGGTGATGCAATTGTTGTCAATGCAAACAGCAATTGGACCAAGACATGGAGCGGACTTGCAGAGTATAAAGCTGGTAAGAAAGTTACTTATACCGTTGAGGCAACTGGAATCAGATCCGAGTATAAAGTAGAGATTACCGGAGATGCAGCAACCGGATTTACAGTTACAGCAACACACGTACCTGCAAAAGCAGAAGTAAAAGCATCTGTTGTATGGGATGATGCAGACAACCAGGATGGAATCCGTCCGGAGGCTGTAGAGGCAGAGATCTATGCAGGAGATGTATCCAACAGCAAGAAAGTAAGACTTACCGCAGAGAACAACTGGACAGCTTCCTTCGGTGAAATGGAACTGAAGAAAGACGGCCAGGAAATCAAGTACACTCTGGTAGGAACAAAAGCAGATGGATATACTTACACATGCACCGGAAGCGGAGCAGCAGGACTTGTCCTGACATACACTCACAAACCGGAAGTAGTAAGCGTTTCCGTAAACACAACATGGAATGACAAGAACAACCAGGATGGTCAGAGACCAGGATCTTACAGCGTTCAGCTGAAAGCTGATGGTGAGGCAACCGGCGATGTGATCACTCTGAACAGCAGCAACAGTTTTGCAAAAGTATGGAAGGATCTTCCGAAATACAAAGCAGGCAAAGTTGGCGAAGCAGTTAAATATGAGGTCGCTGTATCCGGACTTCCAGAGAACTATGAAACAAGAACAGAAGCAGACGGCAACACATTTAACGTAATCAACACTTACATCCCGGAGACAGTACAGATCCCGGTAAGTGTAAAATGGGATGATGCAAACAACCAGGATGGCAAACGTCTTGATTCTGTAGAAGCAGAGCTTTATGCAGACGGACAGGCAACAGGAAACAAAGTAACCTTAGATGAGAAGAACAGCTGGAAAGCTTCCTTCGCAAAGGTTGATGTCAAGAAAGACGGAAAGAGAATCAACTATACCGTTAAGACAACCGAAAACAAAGATTACACCATTACAACAACAGGCAATGTCCTGGATGACAATGGAGTTGTAGTTACTTACAAACATGTACCGGAGACAGTAAATGTATCCATCAAGAGTGCATGGAATGACGCAAACAACCAGGATGGAATCCGTCCGGCAACCATCAGCGTACAGCTTATGAAAGATGACAAAGAAGAGGGAGATAACATCAACCTGAAGATCGCATCTTCCAAGACATGGAGCAATCTTCCGAAGTACGCAAATGGAAAAGAAATCAAATATGCGGTTGCAATTTCCGATGTATCCGGTTATACTAAGAAAGTGACTGGAAGCGTTGCAGACGGCTATGTTGCAGCATTTACACACAGTGTTTACAAGACATCTGTAGTCGTACAGAACACATGGAGTGACCTGGACAATGCCCTTCTCACCCGTCCTTCCAGCTTAACCGTTCAGATCTATGCAAATGGTAAAGCAACCAGCAAGAAAGTAGTACTGAACAGTGCAAACAAGTGGAAAGCAACTGTATCAGGACTTAACAAGAATTCAGCAGGTAAGAAGATTGCCTACTCTGCAAAACTCGTTAAGACACCGACTGGTTACAAGGTAACAATTGGCAGCATCAGTTCCAAGGGCACAATTGCCATCAAGAATACATACACCAAGTTTACCAAGAAACTTACAGTTAAGATTTCCCCGACTAAAGTTACCTACAACGGAAAGACACGGAAACCTGCTGTGAAGTCTGTATACTATGGAAAGACTAAACTCAGCTCCAGCTACTATACAGTAAGCTTCAAGAACAACAAGAATCCGGGAATCGGTTCCGTAATTGTAAAAGGTAAAGGCAAATATGCTAAATATGCAGGTTCTGCAACATTCAGCATTCTGCCAAAAGCTCCGACAGGTTTAACTGCCAAGAGTACAGCCAAGAAACAGGCTACAGTAACTTGGAAGGGAAGCACAGGAGCAACAGGATATCAGATTATGATCAGTCAGAAGAGTGATTTCAGAAAAGGTACAACAAGAACCTTCACAATTAGAGATTCTAAGAGAAGAAGCGGTGTACCGAAACCGATGACCAGTGGAAGGACTTATTATATCCGTATCCGCAGTTACAAAACGACATCCAATGGTAAGACAGTATATTCCGCATGGAGTAAGAGCACAAAAACAAAAATTAAATAAGTAATTATTTATTTGGCGGATGGAGCGCAAGCGCCATCCGCTAAAGCAAGGAGAGGAGGAGCAATGTTTAAGAAATGGGCTGGCTGGAAGAAAGTTGCTGCCTGCCTGATGGGCGCTGCACTGCTTATGCAGGGCGGAAGCGTTGCCATGGGTGCGACAGAAACAGCTAAATATTCTTCCACAAAAGCAGAAAAGAGCAGTGTAAAGAAAGCCGCTGCGAAAGATGAAAAAGAAGAAGATTCTACAGATGAGGAAGATTCTGCAGAGGATGAGGATTCCACAGAGGATACAGATTCCGCAGATACAGAAGATTCCGCGGACGCAGAAGATTCCACAGAGGATACAGATTCCGCAGATGCAGAAGATTCTACAGAGGATGAAGATTCCACAGATGCAGAGGATTCTACAGAGGATGAAGATTCCACAGATGCAGAGGACTCTACAGAGGATGAAGATTCCACAGATGAGGATCAGAAAGCAGACAGAGTAGAGGATAATGATGCAGATGCACAGGATGCAGAAGGTAAAGAAGCAGATCCGCAGTCTTTAGGTTTAAGCACAACTGGAAGTGTAGATCATATCGATATCGGAGCACTTACATCTGCAACATTGAAAGTTGGTGATAAGACTATCACACAGCCGGTAATTTTGACATTTGAGGATATTGCCAATGCATCCATTTCCGGTGATGCAGGTTTCTCAGCAGACCAGTCTTCCCTCAGCGGAAGTGTTGGTGTCAGCGGAATGGCACAGATCCGTGTTCCTGGAAATTATCCGGTTGGAACTAAGGAAGCACCAGCTGTTTATAGTGTAAGTGTAACTAAGGATGTTACATTTGTTGACCCGGATACAGGCGCAACTTATGTAAGAACTATTACATTCTCTACATCCTTTACATACTGGGATTGGACAAATGACTGTCCGAACCTTGGATTCAGAGTTAACTGGGCAGCAGGATATGTAATTCCTTGCTCAGGTATGGATATTGTACTGGGATGTGGATATGATGAGATTCCGGCTCCGGAGCCAAGTGTGAGCCCAGAGCCAAGCGTAAGTCCTGAGCCAAGTGTGAGTCCAGATCCAAGCGTAAGCCCAGACCCGAGTGTAAGTCCGGATCCAAGCGTAAGCCCAGACCCAAGTGTGAGCCCGGATCCAAGCGTAAGCCCAGACCCGAGTGTAAGCCCAGACCCGAGTGTAAGCCCGGATCCAAGCGTAAGCCCAGACCCAAGTGTAAGCCCGGATCCAAGTGTAAGCCCAGACCCAAGTGTAAGCCCGGATCCAAGCGTAAGCCCAGACCCGAGTGTGAGCCCGGATCCAAGTGTAAGCCCAGACCCAAGTGTGAGCCCGGATCCAAGTGTAAGCCCAGACCCAAGTGTGAGCCCGGACCCGAGTGTAAGTCCGGACCCATCTGTAGAGCCGACAGACACACCAGAGCCAACAGATACACCGGTACCAATGAACCCAACAGGAACAGCAACACCAACTCCAACAGGAACAGCAACACCGGTACCTGGAACAACCAATAACGGATCCAATGGCGGTAATGGAACTACCACAAATGGAACAACAACTAACGGAACAACTACAAACACAACTTCCAATAACACAACATCCACATCTTCTTCCGATGAGGTAAAAACTGCAGATAATTCTCATATCGCACGTTATGGAATTCTGGTTGTATTTGCACTGTTAGATGCAGTAATGGCATTCTTTGCACTGCGTTTAAGACGTCGTGACGACTGATTTACAGGCAGAAGCATATAAGAACTGAATTTACAGACAGGAGATTGCATTTTGTGATCTCCTGTTTTGCTATAGAGAAAAGCAGCGATGGAGGTGCGTTATGCAGCAGGCATTACTGGATCAGCTGAGAAAAATAACCGAAGAAGAGCGAAAAATCCTGGATGGGGAAGCGGAGGTAGATAAAGATCTCTATACATCCGGAAGAGATTTTACCGTAGACAGTGGAAAGATGCTGAAAGAAGGCAGACTGATTGCGGTGCGTACCCATACTCGTTTTGTGCATTTCCCGGCGCACAGGCATAATTTTGTGGAAGTGCTGTATGTGTGCGAGGGATCGCTGACCAATATCATCGATGGAAAAAAAGTTGTGGTGAATAAAGGGGAGCTGCTTTTTCTCAACCAGTTTACGAAACATGAGATCCTGAAAGCGGGACAGAATGATATTGCCATCAATTTTATGGTGTTGCCGGAGTTTTTTGATGTGGCCTATTCCATGACAGGGAATGACAACATGCTGGCAGATTTTCTGGTGAATGTATTGCGCCAGGATGAAGAGCGGGGTGAATATCTCCACTTTAAGGTCGCGGAAGTCATGCAGATCCAGAACCTTCTGGAAAATATCATCTATTCTCTTGTAAATGGCGAAGAAAACCGGGAACGGATCAACCAGACCACCATGGGCCTGATCTTTATGTATCTGGTGGAATCCGTACAGTATGTGGAGATGCGCCTTCCCAATCAGTACGAAAATATGATCTCCATGACAACACTGGACTATATTGAGCAGAAGTACCGGACAGCTACCCTTACGGAGCTGTGCACCAGGCTTCATCTGCCTATGCATGTGCTCAGCAAGATGATCAAAAAGACCACAGGATTTAATTTCAAGGAACTTCTTCAGAGAAAACGCCTGAATAAGGCAGTAGAGCTGATGTGTGAGACGGACCTTCCCATCAGTGATATTATTGCAGCTGTAGGGTATGAGAATAACAGTTATTTTCACAGAGTGTTTAAAGAACATTATCATATGACACCGCGGGCGTTCCGGGTAAAGAACAGTGAAAAAGAGCAGGTAAGATTATAATCTTACCTGCTTTAACTTTAGATATCATGGAACCGTCCGATTTTATCTTTGATTCGCTGCATTTCATTATCCATATCAATGACAGCGCGGGCACAGTTCAGAAGCTCGCTGCTGACTTCCTCGTAACCATCCATTTCTTCAATATCCTGTTTATATCGGAGCTGATGTTCCAGTGTAGCCCAGAAATCCATTCCATTGGTACGGATCTGGATCTCCGCGCGCATGGGCGTTTTTCCCTTGGAGAAGAACACCGGGATTTCCACGATCATGTGATAGCTGCGGTAACCGTTTGGCTTGGGATTTTTGATATAGTCTTTTACCTGAATGACGGTGATGTCATCCTGCTTGGCGATAAGGTCTGCAATGGTGTAGATATCATCAATAAAAGCACAGACAACACGGATACCGGCTACGTCATTGAGCTGGTTCTGGATATTTTCGGCAGTGAAGTCATAGCCCAGTTTTTTTAATTTCTTGTAGATGCTTTCCGGTTTTTTGATTCTGGTCTTGATAAAGGAAATCGGGTTACGTTTATATTCTACGGAAAACTCATCATTGAGAACTTCCAGTTTGGTACGTACCTCACGGACAGTACAGCGGTACATCATCATCAGATCATTGAATCTTGCAGAATTTTTGATAAAAACCTGTGGATCTGGGGTATCCAGCCAGGTGTTTGTATTTTTTTCAGCCATGGTATTTTTCTGGTAAAACTCCCTTCTTAGGTAGGTTTTGTGATAATCACACTATCACAATTATAGAATAAAATGACATTTTTTTCAACTTTTGTATTGACATATTAAAAATCCTGTGCTATTTTATATAAAAAATTTAATCGAGTAAACCACTAAACCGTTGAAGCGGAGATAAAGGTACTCATGCGCGCACAGAGAGTCCGGGAGGGTGAGAGCCGGGCCGAGAAGCAGTTTACCAAATGGACCGCAGAGGGCACAGGGAAAGGTGTTATGGATACCGAGTATTCTGTGACGTGAAGGCATACGTCAGTTGCCGGGAATATGTAGGTATTCCGCTAAGTGCACGGATCGAACCGTGAATCAGGGTGGCACCGCGGGTGATTTGGAATTTGACGCTCGTCCCTGGCAGAACCAGATTCTGCCGGAGACGGGCGTTTTTTGAATTCCAATTTTTTCAAAACTGGAATGCATGAACAAGTAGTGAATGTGGATCGCGAATTTTCCGTATCGTACCGTTCCAACGTCTCCGGCACAGGAATGAAAAAAACTCAGGAGGGCCTGTATATGTATCCAACATTAGAAAAACTCAAAAGTATCGCACAGTCAGGCGAATACCGGCGTATCCCCGTATGCCACGAGCTGTATTCCGACCGCTATACACCCGTAGAAGTCATGAGAACCTTACGCACAGCCAGCAGACATTGCTATCTTCTGGAAAGTGCCAGTCAGACAGAGGTTTGGGGACGTTATTCCTTCCTGGGATATGAACCATCCATGGAGATCACCTGTACGGACGGAAAGCTCCAGATAAGAAGAATCCATGAAGACGGAACCGAGGAAAAAACCGTGCAGCAGGTAAAACATCCGGGAGATGCTATCCGGGAGATCCTGAAAGAGTACAAAAGCCCGGTACTGGAAAACATGCCAACATTCACCGGCGGTCTGGTAGGATATTTTTCCTATGATTACATCAAGTACAGTGAGCCGAAGCTGAAGCTTGCCGATGAGACCGTACAGGATTTCCGGGATATGGACCTGATGCTTTTTGACCAGGTAATCGCTTTTGATCATTACAGACAGAAGGTACTTCTGATCACCGGTGTGATGACGGATGACCTGGAAAATTCCTACCGGAAAGCCGAAGAGAAGTTAAAAGAGATGGCAGATCTGATCCGAAACGGAAAACAGGATGAGTTTCCGTCCCTGAAACTGAAATCTTCCATTGAGCCACAGTTCCCAAAAGAAAAATACTGTGAGATGGTAGAAACCGCAAGACATTACATCCGCGAGGGAGATATTTTCCAGGTGGTTCTTTCCAACCCCATGCGGGCAAAAGTTGAAGGAAGCCTGTTTGATACTTATCGCGTTCTCAGAGCTACAAATCCTTCTCCGTATATGTTTTATTTTTCCAGCGATGATATTGAGATCGCAGGAGCATCCCCGGAAACACTGGCCAAGCTTACCGGAACGGAATTGAGCACCTTCCCGTTAGCCGGAACTAGACCAAGAGGTAAGACAAAAGAAGAAGACCTGACATTGGAAAAAGGCCTTCTCTCTGATGAAAAAGAACGTGCCGAGCACAACATGCTTGTAGATCTTGGAAGAAATGATATCGGAAAGATCAGCAAGATCGGAACTGTAAAAGTAGAAAAATATATGTGCATCGAGCGTTTTTCCCATGTTATGCATATCGGTTCCACAGTTACCGGACAGATCCGGGATGACAAAGACGCGGTGGATGCAGTAGATGCCATCCTCCCGGCAGGAACCCTTTCCGGAGCACCGAAGTTCCGTGCCTGCCAGATCATCCAGGAGCTGGAACATAGCAAACGGGGGATTTACGGCGGCGCCATCGGATATCTGGATTTCGCCGGAAACCTGGACACCTGCATTGCCATCCGCCTGGTTTATAAAAAGAACGGTGAGATCTGCATCCGGTCCGGAGCCGGGATCGTGGCAGACAGTGTTCCGGAAAATGAATTTCAGGAATGCTGCAACAAGGCAAGAGCCGTTGTACAGGCAATCGAAACTGCACAGGAGGGACTGGAATGATAGTACTGATCGATAATTATGATAGCTTTTCCTATAACGTTTACCAGCTGATCGGTTCCGTGGAACCGGATATCAAGGTTGTGCGAAATGATGAAGTGACCATCGAAGAACTTGAGGATATGAAGCCGGAAGCCCTGATCCTTTCTCCGGGCCCGGGACGTCCGGAAGATGCAGGGATCTGCATTGAATCTATAAAATATTTCAAGGACAAACTGCCGATTCTGGGTATCTGTCTTGGACATCAGTCCATCTGTGAAGCCTTCGGAGGAACCGTCTCCTATGCAAAAGAGCTGATGCATGGCAAGCAGAAGGAAATTCATAAAGTTGGTGAGAGTCAGATGTTTGAGGGACTGCCGGAAACTTTTCTGGCGGCAAGATATCACTCACTGGCAGCAATCCGGGATACATTACCGGAAGAACTGATTGTCACCGCGGAGTCCGGGGACGGCGAGGTGATGGCACTGGAACATAAAAAATATCCAATCTTCGGATTACAGTTCCATCCAGAATCGGTTATGACACCAGATGGAAAAACGATGATCGAGAACTTTATGAAGGTTGTAAGAGCGAAATAAGGAGGAAACCACAATGATCAAAGAAGCAATCATCAAACTTTCAAAAAAAGAAGACCTTACATATGACGAAGCAGAAGCCGTAATGAATGAGATCATGGACGGAGCGGCAACACCGGTACAGATGGCCTCCTACCTTACCGCGCTTTCACTGAAAGGCGAAACCATTGATGAGATCACAGCATCTGCAGCAGGCATGCGTGCACACTGCATCAAACTTCTCCACGATATGGATGTTCTGGAAATCGTTGGAACCGGCGGTGACGGATCAAATTCCTTCAACATTTCCACAACTTCTTCCCTTGTGATCGCAGCCGGCGGCGTTCCGGTAGCAAAACACGGAAACCGCGCAGCATCCTCCAAAAGCGGAGCAGCTGATGTTCTGGAAGCCCTTGGCGTAAAGATCACCATCCCACCGGAAAAAAGTGCTGAGATCCTGAAAAAGATCAATATCTGCTTCCTGTTCGCACAGAATTACCACATTGCCATGAAATATGTGGCACCGATCCGGAAAGAGCTTGGAATCCGTACCGTATTTAATATCCTCGGACCATTAAGCAACCCGGCAGGCGCAAACATGGAGCTGATGGGAGTATTTGACCAGTCTCTGGTAGAGCCGCTGGCCCAGGTTATGATGAAACTTGGCGTGAACCGTGGAATGGTCGTTTTCGGACAGGACAGCCTGGATGAGATTTCCATGAGCGCACCGACTTTCGTATGCGAGATCAGGGACGGATGGTTCCAGTCCTACGAGATCACACCGGAGCAGTTCGGCTATACACGCTGCAGCAAAGAGGAACTGGAAGGCGGCACACCGGCAGAAAACGCAGAGATTACAAAAGCTATTGTAAACGGAACCGAAAAAGGAGCGAAGCGTCAGGCTGTATGCATGAACGCAGGTGCCGCACTTTATATTGCAGGAAAAGCAGAGAGCCTGGAAGCCGGCGTGAAGATGGCAGAAAATCTGATTGACAGTGGTGCTGCAGCAGCGAAGCTTGAGGAATTTATCGAGGAGACAAACAAAGAATGAGTGAAAAAAACATTCTGGAAGAAATCGCAGAAAAAACAAGAGAACGTATCCGGAGAGAAAAACTTCAGCTTCCTCTGGAACAGCTGAAAGCCCTGGCAGAAAAAGCGCCGCAGCAGCCTTCTTTTCTGGAAGCTCTGAAAAAAACGGGCATGTCCTACATCTGCGAAGTAAAAAAAGCTTCCCCTTCCAAGGGACTGATCGCAGCAGATTTTCCATATCTGGAAATTGCGAAAGAATACGAGGCAGCAGGTGCATCTGCGATCTCCTGCCTTACGGAACCTTTTTATTTCATGGGAAGTGACACGTATCTTCGTGAGATCACGGAAATGGTGGATATCCCGGTTCTCCGGAAAGACTTTACGGTGGATAAGTATATGATCTATCAGGCAAAAGCATTCGGCGCATCGGCAGTGCTTCTGATCTGTGCCATCCTGGATGATCAGGAACTACGGGAATACCGGGAGCTGGCAGAAGAGCTGGGAATGGATGCACTGGTGGAAGCTCACGCTGAGGAAGAAGTGGCAAGAGCACTGAAAGCCGGAGCGAAGATCGTCGGTGTAAATAACCGTGATCTGAAAACCTTTAAAGTTGATATGAATAACAGCATCCGTCTTCGAAACCTGGCACCGGACAATGTGGTATTTGTTTCGGAAAGTGGAATCAAAAACGCCGGAGACATCGCTATTCTGGAAAGAAACCGGGTAGGCGCGGTCCTGATCGGCGAGACACTGATGCGAAGCCTGGATAAAAAAGCAGCGCTGGAAGAGTTAAATGGCGGAGTACTGAGATGAAAGAAGCATTGAAGAAAAGAACCAGGATCAAGATCTGCGGCTTGACCCGCCCGGAAGATATCCAGGCAGTTAACGAAGCGAAACCGGACTTTGCAGGATTCATTGTAGAATTCCCGAAAAGCCGGAGAAACGTCACAGTAGATCAGCTGCGGCAGCTCAGAGAAAAACTGGATGAAAGTATTTTGCCGGTAGGCGTATTCGTCAATGCGCCGGTGGAACTTCCCGCACGGCTTTTAAATGAAGGAACCATTGCCCTGGCACAGCTTCACGGACAGGAAGACGAAGCGTATATCAGACAGCTTAAGACTATGACGGACCAGCTTCTGATAAAAGCTTTTTCCATAAAAACAGAAGAAGATGTAAAGAGTGCGATCCGTTCGGAAGCAGATTACATTCTTCTGGATCAGGGATCCGGGGGCACCGGAGAGACCTTTGACTGGAATCTGGTACCGGCTATAAAGCGTCCCTGGTTTCTGGCCGGAGGCCTGGGATGTGACAATCTGGAAACAGCCATAAAAATGCTGCATCCCTGGGCAGCAGACTTAAGCAGCAGTGTAGAAACCGACGGTCACAAAGACCCGGATAAAATAGCAAAAGCGGTACAGACCGTGAGGAACATAAAGGAGGATTTTTAACATGTCAAAAGGAAGATTCGGCATCCATGGCGGACAGTACATCCCGGAAACACTGATGAACGCCGTTCTGGAGCTTGAGGAAGCATACAATCATTACAAAAACGACCCGGAATTCAACCGCGAGCTCACAGAGCTTCTCAATGAATACGCAGGAAGACCTTCCCGTCTTTACTATGCGGCACACATGACCGAAGATCTGGGCGGAGCCAAAATCTATTTGAAACGTGAGGATCTGAACCACACAGGTGCACACAAGATCAACAACGTATTAGGTCAGGTGCTTCTGGCAAAAAAAATGGGCAAGACCCGTGTCATTGCAGAGACCGGCGCAGGTCAGCATGGCGTGGCAACTGCAACCGCAGCAGCACTGATGGGCATGGAGTGTGAGGTTTTCATGGGAAAAGAGGATACAGAGCGCCAGGCACTGAATGTATACAAAATGCGTCTTCTCGGTGCAAAAGTCCATGCAGTTACAAGCGGAACTGCAACTTTAAAAGACGCCGTTTCCGAGACCATGCGTGAGTGGACAAACCGTATTGCAGATACCCACTATGTACTGGGATCTGTTATGGGACCACACCCGTTCCCAACTATCGTCCGTGATTTTCAGGCAGTCATTTCCAAGGAGATCAAAGAGCAGATGCTGGAAAAAGAAGGCAGGCTTCCGGATGTTGTTCTGGCCTGTGTAGGCGGCGGCTCCAATGCCATCGGAACTTTTTATAATTTTATTGAGGACAAAGATGTCCGGCTTATCGGCTGCGAGGCAGCAGGCCGCGGTGTGAATACCGCAGAGACAGCAGCAACCATCGCAACCGGCCGTCTTGGAATTTTCCATGGCATGAAATCCTATTTCTGCCAGGATGAATACGGACAGATCGCACCGGTATACTCCATCTCCGCAGGTCTGGATTACCCGGGGGTAGGACCGGAGCATGCACACCTTTACGATATCGGAAGAGCGGAATATGTGCCGGTAACTGACGACGAGGCAGTAGACGCATTTGAGTATCTTTCCAGAACAGAAGGAATTATTCCTGCAATTGAAAGTGCCCATGCAGTAGCTTACGCAAAAAAGATCGCACCAACACTTGGAAAAGACAAGATCATGGTAGTTACCATTTCAGGACGTGGAGATAAAGACTGTGCGGCAATCGCCCGCTACAGAGGGGAGGATATTCATGAGTAGAATCACAGAAGCATTTGCAAACGGAAAGGCATTTATTCCTTTTTTAACCTGCGGAGATCCGTCACTGGAGATTACCGAGCAGCTGGTATATGCAATGGAAGAAGCAGGCGCAGACCTGATCGAACTTGGAATTCCGTTCTCAGACCCTACCGCAGAGGGACCGGTGATCCAGGAGGCAAATGTCCGGGCACTGTCCGGAGGCGTTACCACAGATAAAATTTTTGCAATGGTAGAAAAAATACGTAAAAAAACAACAATTCCAATGGTATTTATGACCTATGCCAACGTAGTATTTTCCTACGGAACTGAGCGCTTTATCAAAAAAGCAGCAGAAGTTGGAATGGACGGACTGATTCTTCCGGACGTTCCCTTCGAGGAAAAAGAAGAGTTCGACGTTGTCTGCAAACAGTACGGCCTGGATCTGATTTCCCTGATTGCACCGACTTCCCATGAGCGGATCGCCATGATCGCAAAAGAGGCAGAAGGGTTTGTATACTGCGTATCATCCATGGGTGTTACCGGAATGCGTACCAACATCACAACGGATATCGGAGCCATGGTAAAACTGGTAAAATCCCAGAAAGATATTCCATGTGCGGTAGGATTCGGAATTTCTACCCCGGAGCAGGCAAAAAAAATGGCCGATCAGTCTGACGGAGCCATTGTTGGTTCGGCCATAGTAAAACTCTGCGGAACATACGGCAAAGATTGTGTGCCGAAGGTAAAGGCGTATGTGAAAGAGATGAAGGATGCATTAAGATAAGTTATCTGTTACGGACACATATATAGTTGAAGAAAAAATCTGTTTTACTGAGAGATCATGTAGAACAGATTTTTTTGTATTCAGGATTGTAGAGGAAAATTATAAGATATCTTGCTGAGTGCACAAAGAATCTTGTGAATATTTGACAATGATGGTATAATTTGCACAAGACATATCTGAAAAAAGGAGGATTTTGCGAATGAAGAAGAAAAGATTAAAACAGTTTGCTTCTGTAGTGCTGACACTTACGCTTGCTGTTCAGCCTGTTATTGCCGGCGCGCAGGAGCTGGATGTTCCGGCAGAAAATTTCGACAGTGCGGAAGTTTTTGCAGATGCGAAAGAGGAAGAAACAGAACCGGCTGCTACAGAAACGGAAAACGACAGCGAAGAGGAAAATCTGGAAATTGTGGGAGAACAGCCAGATCTGGAAAATCCGGAGAGTGAAGTGGAAGAGATAGACATTACCGATGATTTTTCAGATTCGGAAACGGATGAGATGCAGCTGGAATCTTCACAGCAGATTGAACTGGAAGAGCCGGAATTTACAACGGATGCGGCAGGAACCAGTATATCCGGGAATAACACGACAGCAGATACAGCATCGGTTATCAGTGTGAATGCAACCTATACAGATTATATAAAAAGTTATGATGATGTTAGCTGGTATAAATTCCGGATATCGAATCCAGGATATATTTCATTTAAATTTACCCATGATTATGTGGATTCCTCAGGAAATTACTGGGAGGCATATCTTTATGACATGGATAAATCCTGTTTAAACAGTTATGATTACCGTGGCACAGAGACATCGGTCACAGGAGGAAACATCGGCGTTCCGGCAGGTACTTATTATATAAAAGTAAAAAAAGGCGGAAGTGGATATAAAGACGTTAATTATAACATAAAAGTAAATTATACTTCATCCAGTATCTGGGAAAAAGAGTTCAACGATACCTATTCTTCACCAAATGTTATGACTCTGGATACCAATAAAACATATTACGGAAGCATAATGAAATATTCGGATGTAGACTGGTATAAATTTAAAATATCAAGTCCGGGATATATTTCACTGAAATTTGGCCATGATTATGTGGAAGAATCGGGAAATTACTGGGAAGCATACTTGTATAACCCGGAAATGAACTGTCTGAATTACTATTATTATCAGGGAAATAACACTTCAGCTACCGGGGAAAATATTGGTGTTCCGGCAGGTACTTATTATATAAAAGTGCAAAAAGGTGGAAGTGGGTATAAAGAAGTAAACTATAATGTAAAAATAAACTATACTGCATCAAGTGTCTGGGAAAAAGAGTTTAATGATGACTACAATTCCGCAAATACAATCAGTATCAATAAAACATATTATGGAAGCATAATGAAATACTCGGATGTGGACTGGTATAAATTTAAAGTATCAAAAATAGATTCTGTTTCATTAAAATTTACTCATAAATATATGGAATCAAATGGATACTACTGGTGTGTCGATCTGTACAATTCAAGTTTTTCGAAGCTGAAGACTTATGATTTGAGAGGAACTGATTCCTCGAAAACCATGCCAAAGATCCGTCTTTCAGCAGGAACCTATTATCTGAAGGTAGCGAAAGACGGAAGTGGCTATTCTAGTGTAGATTACACAATTAAAATAAATCCGTCTCATACGCATGCTTATAAAAATGTTATTACAAAAGCAACTCCGAAAGCCAACGGAAAGATCGTAAAGACTTGTTCCTGCGGCGCCACTAACGGAACGACAGTTCTTTATGCGGCGAACAAAATTTCACTGTCTCCGTCAAGTTGTACATACAATGGAAAAGTGCGAAAACCATCTGTAGTTGTAAAGGGAAGCAATGGTGCGGCAATCAATTCCTCTTATTACACGGTAAGTTACCCATCCGGCAGAAAAAATGTCGGAAGTTATGGGATAAAAGTAACTTTTAAAGGCAGCTACTATCAGGGATCTGTTACCAAGCAGTTTGTAATTAAACCGGCTGCAACATCCATTGCAGCAATTGCATCTGTATCAAAAGGATTTCGGGTAAGATGGAAAGAACAGTCTGTACAAACAACAGGATATCAGATTCAGTATTCAAGAAATTCCAATTTTTCCAATGGAACAACTGTATCTGTCAAAAATAACAAGAAGACAGTAGAAACTTGTAAGCGGCTGACTGGCAGCAAAAAGTATTACGTCCGGGTCAGAACATATAAGGAACTTAATGGAAAAACATACTATTCTGCATGGTCTGCGGCTAAGACTGTTACGACTAAGAAGTAGAAGGGAATATTATTTATAAATAAAAAGAATGCTGTTCTGTCATCAAATGAATGAAATGATGTAACGGCATTCTTTTTGATTTCTCATATATTATTTTGCCTCCAGTTGCCGGATCATACGGTCAATGATCGCAACAGCCTCATCCGGCGTGTAATAGACATCCGAATCCATGTCTGTCAGGAAATCCTGAAAAATCTGAAGGATAAAAGGTTCTGTAATGGCAAAGCACATATGCTCACCTGCATTTGTCTGATAGGTAAGAGAACACGTATTTCCACAAAGAGCCATTCGAAGATTTTCAGAAAGATGATTCAAAGGTTTTTTCAGGATCCGATAAGTACCATTCTGACAACACTGAGTTATTTCATGAAGGATACGGATACGTTGTTTCACAGTCAGAGGATGGTAAAACGTGGATGGGATTTCTTCGAATAATCCATCCTGCAGAAAGCGTGTCATACCATATTCTGTAAAGTATATGATAAATTTTTCATCTTTGATCCGTTGCATATTATCGATAAATAAAGTATCCGCCATAGAGATAACAGCATCTGCTCCGGGAATATTGTAATTAAAAATCTCTTCCAGCAGATCTCTTCGCAGAAATGGTAAAATACATGCTTCAGGTTGAATGAAAATTGATACATCGGCAGAAGCCCTTGTGTTTGCAACAAACTGGAAAAGGGACGGAAGATCATCTGCAACGATGGGAAAGGTCTGGAATACAGGCTGGCAGAGATCCTGATGGGAGCGGAAAAGATTCCACAATGCCTGTAAAATTTCCGAATCCTGATATAAAATTCCCATCTGATAATCGGAAGAACATGTAATGGCATATTCCGAAGTCAGAATCATATAAGGCAGTGCAGAGAGATTTTTAAAATGCGAAATCTCGTTTGTATAAAAGCAATGGATACGGTAATCCAGTTTGTTCATATAGATAGGAAAAAGATTTCTTAAATAATAAAGCTCATAAAGTTCATGGGCTTCTGTAAATTGTGCCGTACGGTTCAGACTGAAAATATGATCGATTTGCAGGGTGCCGGCAGGTTGAATGGTAGATAATAAATGGAGCAAGAAAGGATAGTCGGGCTGCAGAAAAAGAGAAATCCGGCCGTCCTTTTTTGATGCTTCGGAAAGTAAGATACGGCGAACAGAAGAATCCACTGCCTGCCTGGAATTCAGCAGAAGACAGTTTGGGGTGGTTGAAGGAGTTCCTGACATATTTTCCTGGAGAGGAGCACTATATGAAGCCGGAGTGGATTTATTGGGAAAATCGGATAAAAAACGTTCCATACTCTTTCGGATATAATAAGTATTTTCACCCATGCGTGCCATTTTCCAGGCTTCCTTAAATTTATATGTCTCAGGAGGGGTAAGCTGTATAAAACGGGCAATCTGCTCTACCAGCTCCATGGACATTGGTTCACGTTTTCCGTTAATGAATTTATAAACGGTAGAACGTTCCAGATTGCAGTAATGAGCAAGAGACATGACTTTAATATTTTTCTCATGGATATAATATTTAAATAAATCAGAAAATATAGACATATGTAAAAACCATTTCGTAGATACTGTAGATATTTAGAGTATAACATACATGTGGAAACAAAATTAGTCTATTTTTTTGAAAAATCATCAAAATCAGACAGAAAAACTGTCCACAAACTGCGCCCCATGTTGTGATTATCATAAAAGCTTCTTAAAATTGTATAAAGAAAGAGGAAATTTTTTGAAAAAATAAAAAAGACATTAAAGAAACAGGATGGAAGGAAAATGGAAATTTTTAAGAGCACTTTTTTATGCATCAGGAAGTAATATGCCGAAAGGAATTGATAAGCATTCTGTGCCAATGATTGGAATGACATGGTTTCTGGTGGCGTTATTTATCTGTCAGATTTGCTATTTATGCGTGAAGAAAGTATCTGAGGAATATAATATTTCAATGTGGATATTGGTAATTGCGCTGGCAATTCTGGCTGCACAGCTGAAAGAAAAGGTATGGCTTCCATTTGGAATTCAGACAGGCATGTATGGAATGCTTTTTTACCATATCGGATACATAATGAAAAAGAAACAGATATTTGAAAAGAATATAAAAGAAATATCTCCGGAAAGCATTATACTGGGGCTGTTCGTATGGGGAATATGTGCGAAGTGGGGCGGTGTTGCAATGCATAAAGCTGCTTATACCGGAGTTATTTCTGTGGCAGGCCCGGTATGCGGAACTTATTTTGTAGCAAAGTTTTCTCAGTTTATTAATGAAAAAAATAAAACAGCCAGTAAGTTTCTTTCCTGGTGTGGAAAGTTTTCATTATATATTTATGCGATGCATGCATTGGATCGTATAGTGCTTCCAACAATGAAAAACTTTGTTTCAGGCGTATTTACATGTCCATCAAAAAAAGCGGCACTGTTGCTTTGTACAGTCCGTGTTACGGTGGTACTTGTCAGTGCGATAGTTTTTGTAACCATAAAAACGGCATTTAATCGTAAAAAAAAGTAAAACCCGGCTGGTTCCTCTCATCTGGTAACCTATAGTCACTTCAAAAAATACCAACAGGTGGGAGGAAAAAAATATGAAGAAAACACAGATTTTTGCAGGGATTTTATGTTTGGGTATTACAGCGACACTGATGACAGGATGTGGAAAAAGCGGGACTGTTGTTTCTGATAAGGAAGATGATTGCATAGTTGTTGAACTTCCGGATGATTACGGAGTCAGAGATATTTTTAACATCGTGTCCAGCACGGAGATTTCTGTGAGCGCGATCAGTGATCCGACGGTGGCACAGTTTTATATGATCGGAAAACTGGAAGATGGGGGGAGTGTAGTATGGAGGTCTAAGGAAGAACAGACTTTCGTGTACACGGAAAAAGAAGTGAAAGGTGTGGAAGTCAGCCATTATGGAAATGAGCTGAGAGATAAAACTCCGATATCTCTTGAGGAATTTGATGAGATATGTGAGAGTAAAAAAGGATGAAGATCCGTAATTATTTCGCTTAAAAAACAGAGGTGTTTTACAACAGTAACTTGTATGAAGCTGATTACAATGATATACTTTGTATAAGATACAGTTGAAAAACTGAGAAGACAAGGAGAGTGTGGATATGAGAAGAAAAAATGCTTTTTTAAGTTGCTGTTTAACATTATGTCTGGCTGTTGGAATGACTGTTTCGGTTCCTGTTTCAGCAGCTGCGAAGACAGCAACTGAAACACAGAAGAGTTATCCGAAGTATGAGACATATTATGTAGTGAATTGTAAAGAGAGCATTACATTACGTCCTCAGCCGAATGTATCATCGGGTGAGCTTTGTCAGATTCCTTATGGTTCAGCAGTAAGTTATATTGAATCAGCTCAGAACGGCTTTTATAAAATTGTTTACAATGGAGCAACAGGATATGGACTTGCAGCATATTTATCAACAGATAAACCGGCAGATTCTTATTACAGCTCTTCATCACAGCCTTCTACGATCATGTATCCGACATACTATGTTGTAAATTGTAAGCAGAGCATTACATTACGGACAAGTCCAAGTACTTCTGCCAGTGAAATCTGCCAGATTCCACTGGGCTCAGCAGTAAGTTATATCGAGACAGCTCAGAATGGTTTTTATAAAATTATTTATAATGGAAGTACAGGATATGGACTGGCGTCTTATTTATCTATATATAAATCATCTGGTAATGTGACTTCCAGTTATTCATCAGCTTATCCGACATATTATGTTGTAAACTGTAAGCAGAGCATTACGCTGAGAACAAATCCAAGTACTTCTGCCAGTGAAATCTGTCAGATTCCACTGGGATCGGCAGTGTCTTATATCAGTACAGCTTCCAATGGATTTTATTATATTTCATATAATGGAAATAATGGATACGCATTGGCAAATTATCTGTCATCTGCGGGAAACAGTTCAGCTTATGATACCTGTCGTGTAGTAAACTGTAAAGAAAGTATTACACTTCGTCCGGCTCCGGATGTAGATTCAGGCGAAATCTGCCAGATTCCACTTGGTTCGACAGTCAGCTTTGTAGCAAGTGCCGGAAATGGTTTTTATGAAATTTATTATATGGGAAATCATGGATATGCGCTTGCGGATTATTTGGATTTTCAGTAAGAAGATAGTTCGATGATATGTAAGAATATAATAAATATGTTCGGGAAGGAATATTCACCGGGGAGTATAGTGAGGTAGGGATAATAATGAAAAAGAAATTTAAATATTTTTTAGCGATAATGTTATCAGTGATTATGTTGTTTTCATTTCCACTTTCTGCTTCAGCATTTGCCAGGAAGGATGTTACGAAAGCATATCAAAAATCAGTTGCAAAAATGATGCGAAATTTTGATTATTATATGGGCTTGGGATGCCTTAGGAATTATCAGTTTAAATTTGATGATTATGCCAAAACAACAATGGTAGCTATCCCTGACTACAAATTAAACGGTCAAAGTTTCTCTTATGTTAAGAAAAAAATACAGCCTCAAATGAAGCTGTATTTTAACACGACAAAAGTAACATTTAAAAAGATGAATACATATCGTTATTCCAAAAATCCAGCTTATCTGATCTACAATAAAAACAATAAGATCATCTATAAAATGGGAGATTGGGGAGAAGCGAGACCTAAAGGATCTGTCCGTAAAATAGTAAAAACAGGTTTGCAGACATATGAAGTTACATACAATGTGTATCTTTATAATTCCTGGGATAAAGTAAATTATGGATTGATGGGAACATATAAAATAAATCTCAAAAAATCAAATAATAAGAATGGATTTATTATTACAAATATGAAACAGACTGTAAACAAAAAACTGTAAACCTCAATAGTATCTGTGAGAATTATTTTCATAGAAAAGAGATCAAAAGTATGAAATAAAAGCATGAAAATAAAAGCATATATATTGGCTTTAAGCGCTATGGCTTTGGTATCAGAAATTTCGCTGAAACCATGTATGGCAGAAGATGAAATGCAAGGGGATTTTTACGCAGATCAGTATCTCGAGCAATATACTTATGAAAATATGCAAGATGATATTGAAAAGCTCCAGGAAAAATACGGGGCATATATTCAGATCAGTTCTCTTGGACAGAGTGCAGATGGCCGGGAATTATATGATCTGGTTATAGGAGATACAAATGCGGAAAAGAAGATTTTTATTAATGCCGGTATTCACGCAAGAGAATATATAACATGTCAGCTTGTAATGAAACAGGCAGAAGCTTTCCTGGAGCATATTGCAAATAACGATGATTATGAACAATTATCTGACTTACAAAATGTAGATGAGAAATCCTGTAATGAAGTTCCATACAAAGAAATGTGGGAAAACTGCCAGATCCATGTTATGCCTATGGTAAATCCGGATGGTGTTGCTATAAGTCAGAAGGGACTTTCAGGACTTCAGACAGAAGAGATGAGAACAAAAGTGACGGGTATTGCAGCACTTGATGGACAGGAAGCGCAGGGAGATTATCTGATAAACTGGAAATCAAATGGATGCGGAATTGATCTTAACCGTAATTTTGATGCACTGTGGGATTCTTATGCAGATCCTGTCGGACATCCCTCTTCGTCACATTATAAGGGACCATATCCTGGAAGTGAGAAAGAGACAGATGCAATGATCACACTTACTGAAGAACAGAATTTTGCCAGAACAGTAAGTTATCATGCACAGGGAAATGTAATTTACTGGTATTTCGGACAGGAAGGACAGCTTTATGAAGATACGAAGGCATTCGGAGAGCGGATTTCAGCATTAACCGGATATGTCATGGATGCAGATTATCAGTCTCTTGACCCTGCCGGTTATAAAGACTGGGCAATCAGCCAGAAAGGAATTCCCAGTCTTACTATAGAGGTAGGTAGAGATACAGTTCCGGTTCCGGAAGAACAATTTGATGAGATCTGGAATGCAAATAAAAATGTGTGGGAAGAATGTGTTTGTGCTGACTGATAAATAAAGGGAGAATGACTTCAGCAGGTATTCTCCCTTTTGCTATATGTTATATAAATTCCTGCTGTATAATTCAGATTGCAGCTCCAAAAGTTCTCAAAATTTATAAAAAAAAGTAAAACCCGACTATGACTATCCATCTGCTAATCTATAGACATATCAAAAAACACTAACGTGATTAGGAAAGGGAGGAAACACAAATATTTATTATAGTGGATTTGGGAGCACTTATAATATTTCTGGCAATATTGGGAATTGGATTGGGGTATACGATCATCAGTAATATAGGACCTATATTATTTATGATTACGGCCATAATCGCATTTTTTGGTGGAGGCTACATATTTTTTTCCGGATTTACGAAGAAAACAATATCACACAAAATAGCAACCTGTGTAAAAGGTTTAATGATCATGACCATT
>OMNT01001231.1_pt1 | contig 24656 bp, 21 predicted proteins | sample 1672551 | NCBI WGS metagenome assembly OMNT01 (sample SAMEA3136698, study PRJEB25190) | human gut metagenome | reverse complement strand
GTACTGCTTCCATAGCTATTAATTTAGACAGTAAAAATTATACTGTTGTTACCACATTTGGTGGAACTTCCAAATACTTCGGAACCAGTATAAATAACACAGTATCTATTTTGTCAACAATAATCAGTAAGGATATAGTTAAATACTACAGAAACGGCACACAATTTTACGCAACTGTTCTGGACTTCAACGGAAATCCGTTAGCCAATACAACTGTTACCTTTAATATAAATGGTGTATTCTACAACAGAACAACTGATGAAAATGGTACTGCTAAATTAAACATCCAGTTAAGGCCGGGAAACTATATTATCACAATATTTAATTTGGTTACTGGTGAACAGGCAGGCAATAATGTCACAGTATTGTCTAAAATTGTTGAAAATTATGACCTGGTTAAATACTATAAAAATGCTTCAAAATTCTCAGTTAAAATCTTGGACAGTCAGGGATATCCTGTTGAAGGTACTGTTGTAACTTTTAATATTAATGGTGTATTTTACTACAGAGAAACTGATGCAAATGGTATAGCTAGTTTAGCTATTAATTTAAGACCTGGAAAATATGTAATTACTACTATGTATGGTCACTATGACATAGGAAACAATGTTACTGTTCTTCCGACATTACAAACTAGCGATTTAAAAATGAAGTATCTTGATGGTTCTGCATTCCATGCAAGAGTTGTAGACGGTCAGGGAAATCCATTAGCTAATCAGATTGTTACATTTAATGTAAATGGTGTATTTTATAATAGAATTACTGATGATGACGGTATTGCATCCTTAAATATTAATTTGATAAAAGGGGAATACATTATTACTTCAATGTACAATGGATTTGAAACCGGAAATACAATTAAAATTCAATAAGGTTTTTTAAATAAAACCTTTTTTCTTTTTTTGTTATATAATATATATTTGCAATAGGAATTATCTTATTTTCAATAACTACTTTAAATATTTATAATATCTTTAATTAAACAAGCTAATTTTTTAATAACTCATCATTTAATTAGCTGATTTTGCAATTTAATTGATAAAAAAACATCAGCAAAAAATAAAAAAAGTTAGAGTTCCTACATTATGAACTCTAAAACCATATAAATGAATAAAAGTGCAAATAAAATCCACATTGCTTTGGATATTTCTTTTGCTTTACCGAATAAGACTTTAACGATAACAAATGCAAATACACCTGCAATAATACCTGTTGTAATACTTTGGGTAAGTGGAGTTACAATAATGGCAGCAAGTGCAGGAATCAGATCAGAAAGATTACCTGTATCAAGGTTTTTGTACAGTCCGCACATTAAGATACCTACAACAACAAGTGCAGGAGCTACTGCAAAGGTTGGGATGATTGTAAATATCGGTGCAAACGGAATTGCAAGCAGGAATAAAATACCAACTACAATAGCTGTAAGACCTGTTCTTCCTCCTTCCATAATACCTGTGGAACTTTCAATGTATGTAACTACAGGTGAAGTACCTAAAAGGGATCCGATCATTGGTCCGAGTGCATCTACACTTAAAACCTTTTTAAGTCTTGGCAGTTTGCCGTTTTCATCATATCCGTCAACTTTTGTTGTAAGTGCAGTTAAGGTTCCCATTGTATCAAATAGAGAAATTACCAGAAATGTGACGGCAATGATTATAAAGTCAATAAATGCTCTTACTCCGGTAAATACTCCGCTAGCTTCTCCGAATTTAAATGCAACATTACCAAGTGATCCGCCCAGATTGCTGTTGATTATAGCTGTTGGTATTAATGACTGGTCAGGTAAAACAGGACATCCCGCCAGTTCTAAAACAACTCCTATAATGTATGTTGCAATAATTCCGATTAGAATATTTCCTTTTACATTTTTCTTCATTAAAACCATTATGATGACAAAACAGATTAATGCCAAAAGGTTTCCGAGAGTAAAAATAGTTGAAGCGCTTCCAAGTCCTATTAGCTGTGTGGCCCAGTTTGCATCTCCGATATTTATTACCTGTGAAGAGTATGACAGGATTCCGAGGTTGCTTAAACCTAATGCAAGGATAAATAAACCTATACCTATTGATATACCGAATCTTAAAGAGTCAGGAATTGAATAGAATAATTTTTCACGTAGGGAAGTAAGTGAGATAACCAGAAAGATTATACCTGAGACAAAGATAGCTAAAAGTGCATATTCCCAGCTGTATCCCATAGTAAGTACTACGGTATATGTGAAAAATGCGTTAAGACCCATTCCTGCAGCCAGTGCATATGGGTAGTTTGCTATGTATCCCATCAATATTGTAGCTATTGCAGCTGAAAGTGCAGTTGCAATAAATACTCCTTGTATGTCCATTCCAGTTTCACTTAACATTGCAGGGTTTACAATTAATATGTAAGCCATAGCCAGAAAGATTGTAATACCTGCAATGATTTCAGTTTTCACGTCTGTATTATTTTCTTTAAATTTAAAAAAAGCATCTAACTTAGACATATTATTATCTTTTTTAAATAATGCTTTATAAGTTTTTATATTTAAGTTCAGTTTCTTTCGGTTTTTTTAGGCTGTATATTCAAATTGTAATTTATTTTTAGCATTTATATTCATTTTTAATTTGCTTATTTAAAATTTGTTTCATTTTATAATTTCTTCAAAGTATTCTTCGGGTTTTGTCAAAGTATTACTGGCTTTTTTTGAACAGCTTCGTGAATTGTACAACTGTGTTAAAATTAATAGAATATATTGTGTTAATATAGCGATATTCTTGTAATATTCTAATTATTATATAGTTGTCTGCAAAAATAGTATTGTTTTGTTTAATTTTACATTTTTTAGATAAAGCTTAAATTTGTTTATCATATCAGCAATTTTCAAATGAATTTTTAGTTGTTTTCATATAAATAATATCTAAAACATGGACAATTTATCATATCTTATAAGACAATATTACCACAAAGTATATATTACATGCTAATATAAAATATAAAGCAAGGTGCAGATTATTAAAAATTAGGTCTTATTTTTAAAAAGCAACTTTGAAAAAATGTGGTAACTGTGAATAGCAATGATGAATTATTGAAAAAATGTAGCTATGTTGCAATTTCTAGCTACAGGCGAAAAGTACTGGAAACCTTAAAAAATGATGTCAAAATACCAACAAAAATCAGTGAAGAATCAGGAGTAGGAATAAAACATGTCAGCAATGTACTGACAGATTTAAAAGAACACAACCTAATAGTCTGCATTAATGAAGACGCCCACAAAGGCCGTCTGTATCGTCTGACTGATGAGGGTAAAAATGTTGTCAGTATGATTGGAGAAATGGGATGGTAAACTCCTTTTTTTAAACAGATGTAAACCCGTCTCCGCTCATAATCTATTTTTTACCTCTGGAATCTTCAACCAGTGCAGATTCCATGTCTCCCATATAATTGTATTCAACAATTTGGTAATCACCAATCTTTTTTTGTATTCTCCGCTTTGAAGAATTTCATCTAGGCTGCGGGTTTTTTCGATTTTCAGGATAACCGCATGATGAACAGCTGAAGTATTTTTATAATGGCTGTTTCCGTCATATTGGATTTTAACATCATACTCACCGGCAGGAACATTATTGATTTTCAGGACAGCTATTCCGTTTTCATCAGTTGTAAGGTTAAATGAATTTGATCCAAATGAAATGGAAATGTTCTGATTAGCTATCGGATTTCCTTTGGAGTCACATAACTCTACACTGTATGCATCACTGTCTTTAAGAGTGTCTGGTGATTTTACACTTAAGCTGGTGCTTTCATGAGTATCTATGCAAATAACCGATATAAATACAATCCCTAAGATAATTGCAGCAGCTGCTAATATTTTTACCAGGTTTTTTTCATTCATGCTTTGTTATTTTTATACTTGTTAATAACAATATTTAAATACTAATTAAACACAATATTATAACATAGACCTGATTTAATAATCTGCACCAAAATTATTAAAGTTATGGCAGGTCTTTGTAGGAAGTATGTTTCTAAAAATGTACTCCTACTTAAAATTCAACAATAAATGAATAACTGATTATAATTTTAATCATAACCTTCTGATTCCAGATAATCATCAACATCAGGATTGTCTCCGTATTCATAATAGTCATAATAGGAGTCAGGATCATTTTTGGCAATTGTATCCGGTGATGTATCTACTCCCCCGTAATGTGACGGATAGCTATCATAGCTGTAGCTTACATGATTAGAAGTGGCTGAATCACCTGGAGAATAGCTGTCTGTTGATGAAAAGCTGATGAGACTGTTGAGGGTTAGGATTAAAATTGCACATATTATTAAAATAGCTATTATCTTATTTTGCTGATTCCAGTTTTTAAAATCATTAATCAGATTCGGACTGGAATTTCTGTTGGCAATTTGAACATCGTTATATACTTCATAAAATCCGTAAACCCAAACCAAAACGGATAAAATGCCGAATATATTTGAAAAAAATGCCAAAGCAGCAAAAAATACTCTGAGTATCAGTAATGTTAATCCTTTTTTGGTATTTCCTGCATAGATTGAACCAAGTCCTGTCAGTATGAATGTCAGTATCAGTGCAATGTATATGTTTTTGTTTTTTATTTTCTTTCCGCATTTGGAACAGAAAGTTGCATTATCTGCAAGTTCACATCCGCAGTTATTACAAAACATCTTTTTAACTCCTTATGGTGATTATTCAATTTTTGATATATAACTTTTTTTAAATAATTTTAGTAATATTTATATACAATAAAGATACATAATTGTTATTAACGTGTTAGAATTAATGGATTATATAATGTTTTAATTAATTGCAGAATTGCTGAAAATTTATTATCTGTCCTTAAAATCAATTAAAAAAATTTATATGTTTATTAATTTAAACTAGAATTATATTAAATAAGATAGGAGGAATTTAAAATTAAAAATGTAGAAAATTTAAAAATTGCTGCATTACTCCATGATATTGGAAAGTTCTATCAAAGAACAGACAAGAGCCATTCTGAAGAATATAAAAAATATTCTCAGGATGATTATGGTAAAAATGGAGCACATGCCAAATGGTCCTGTGACTTTTTAGATAAATACTACAATGATGATATTGTGGATTTGGTTTTATATCATCATAATCATACAAAATCTAATTATTCTGATTTGTGCAGTATTTTAAAAAAAGCAGATCATCATTCCGCTTCTGAAAGGGAAGATATTGATGATACGCAAGAAGTTAATAAAACTCCTTTAATTTCATTATTTTCTAAAATTGTTTTGGAAGGTAATGACAAAGTTGACGAACAGTATATCCCATTAAATAAATTGTCTTTAGATGATGGAAGTTTTAATAATTTAAAACCTGCAGCTAAAAAGGACACTATGGGAGGGTGGAATTTAGTACCTGAATATAATCGTTTATGGGATGAATTTAACTTTGAATTTGAATTAATTCAAAATAAAACTGATTTTAATACATTACTTGCTTTATTAAAAAAATATGCTTCAACTATGCCTTCAGCAGCATATAAATCTAAAAGTGATATTTCATTATATGACCACTCAAAAACAACTGCTGCATTAGCAGTTTCCAGATATTTATTTAATCGTGATGGTGATGTTAAATTAACTCAAAAGGATGATTTAAACTGTTATTTAGCTATTGAAGGGGATATTTCAGGAATTCAAAAATTTATTTTTAAAATCTCTTCACCTCAGGAAGCACAAAGCGGAATGAGTAAACGTTTAAGAGGAAGATCTCTTTATCTGGCACTGCTTTGTGATGCAATAGCTACATATATTGCAGAAGAACTTGAATTATGTGAAGCTAACATTTTATTTTGTGGTGGTGGAAGATTTACAATAATTGGACCAAATACCAAAATGGCAAAAGAAAAATTAGCTGAAATCAAATCAAAACTTAATAAATTCTTTATTGATGAGTTTAATGCTGAATTATACTTAGCTTTAGTTTCAATAGAATGTTGTGGTGATGATTTAGCTAAATTTGGTCAGATAACTCGAAAATTATCCAATAAATTAAATGAAGATAAAAAACATAAATTCTCAGATAATCTTGATGAGGTCTTTAATTTCGATGAGGAAATTAAATATGATGATTTATGTTCAGTTTGTGGAACTCCATATCCTAAAAAAGAAGGTTCTGTAGTTTGTAAAACTTGCAGAAAACATGAAAAATTAGGTCAAAATGCAGCTAATGCAGATTATATGATTAAGTGTATTACTGATAAAGGTGAAGGTTACTTTATTGAACCTGCAAATGTTGATTATCACTTTTTAAATAAATCTAGAGATATTGCAGATAAAATTAATAGTTTGTCTAAAACTTGTAAAAAGGTTGAAGTTATTAAATTAAATGATACCAACTTTTTAGATTTAGCTAATCATGAATTTGAAAGTAATGTTTCATTTAGCTTTAGTTTCATGGGAAATACAGTTCCTAACCTTGGTCGTTTTGCAGATAATCATAAATACATGCCATTATACTTTGAACACTTAGCAAAAATTAGTAATGGTGCTAATAAATTAGGTGTTTTAAAAATGGATGTAGATAATTTGGGATTAATCTTTTCTGAAGGCTTAAAGGAAAGTTATGATGAAAATCTTGGAATTTCAAGAGTTTCAGCATTAAGTTCTCAATTAGATATGTTTTTCTCAGGATTTGTAAATAACATTGCATCTGAGTTTAAAGTTTATTCAAAAGTCTTTGATAAGGATAAATTTGATAAAAAAGAATTGGAAATCCAAAATGACAATGAAGAAATTAAAGAAAGTGTTTTTGTTTATAAATTAAAATATGGATGTGAATTATCTGATGATGAGGAGGATAAATTAAAAGATTATGAAATCCCTACAATCCATATAAATTACTCTGGAGGAGATGATTTACTGGTTTTAGGACCGTATGATGATATTATAAAATTTGCACAGAAATTAAGAAATAGTTTCAAAATATGGACTGCATCTAATCCATCAATTAATTTGTCTGGAGGTATAAATATTGTTTCTCCAAAATTCCCGATTGGTAAAGCAGCTATAACTTCTGAAGAATATTTGGATGCTGCAAAATCTTGCGGAAGGGATAAAATAACATTGTTTGGAGAAGTTGTTAACTGGGATACAAAAGATTTATTTAAAGGATTTGACGAATTATTTGAATTTGCTGTAAAACTGGAAGATTACTGTACAAATAATAGACTGTCTAAAGGTATTGTTTATTCAATGTTACATTTATGGCAAAATAATTACAAAAACCTGGGATTACTGTCTAATGAAAATAAATGGGATGAAGATGTTCACAGAAGGTTGAGTATTAAAAGATTTGTACCTTTATTTAAATATAAATTGAGATTAGTAAAAGATAAGGAAGTTTTTGAAGATTTAAATAAAAAAGGATTAAAATTCATGCCTTGGATTAAAATTCCTGTTTCATGGGTTAGTTTAAGAATGAGGTGATATTATGGCAAGAGATTATAATAGAAATAATAGACAAAATGAAAATGAAAATTATAATGATGTTACAAACAGAATAAAAAGTTTAAATCAGCTATCTGATTTATCTATAAAAGATATTGCAGATGAAGGAGGATATGCAGATAAAGTAGCAAAAGGATCTAAACAGCTTAAAACAAACCAACTAAGAAAATTCTTTGGTGCAGTTAGATTAATTGAACAAAAAACAACATGGGATGAAATTGAACCGGAATTTTATCTTTTAAAACCTAAATTAGCGGTTGCTGTAGGAAGAGGAAATGTTCCAAAGGCATTTTATAATTTTATGATGGCAGCTATGAGTAAAGTGGATGTTGGGTCTGAAGAAGATAAAATGAAAAATTTTAAAACATTTATAGACTTTTTTGAATCAATTGTAGCATATCATAAATATCACTATCCAAAAAATTAAGTTAAAATAAGGAGGAAATTATTATGTTTAAAGAAAATTTTGTTATTAAAGGAGAATTAGTTTGTGAAACAGGACTTTATATAGGCGGATCTAACGATAATATTGACATTGGAGGAACTGATAATGTTATTATTCGTGATGTAGTTTCAGATTTACCATTTATCCCAGGTTCATCTTTAAAAGGAAAACTTAGGTCTTTATTTGAATTAAATGATAAAGAATCTGCTCAAAGTGTGATGCAAAACAAAGGGGGTCCTGCAACTGACGGTGATTCCAAAGCAGCTAAAATCTTTGGAGTATCAGCAGATAATAATAAAGCGTTAGATTTCCCTACTAGATTAATTGTTAGAGATGCTTTTCCAACAGAAGAATCAATTGAATTATGGAGTAAACAGGAAGATATTGTTCGTGGAGCAGAATTAAAATATGAAAACAATCTTAACCGTATTACTTCAGCAGCTACTCCAAGAAATATTGAAAGAATACCAAAAGGATCTGCATTTGCTTTTGAATTCATATTTTCAGTTTATGAAGAAGATGAAGATAATTTAATGGGCGTATTTGAAGCAATGCGTCTTTTAGAGGACAATTATCTTGGAGGAAGTGGTAGTAGAGGTTTTGGTAAAGTTAAATTTGCTAATATTTCAATTACAAAAAGAGATCAAGATTATTATAAAAAAGACGTGGATGAAGAAGTTATTATTGAAAATGCAGACATTTCTGAAGCTGTTAAAAGTATTAACTAAGGAAAGATAATTAAATTTAAGATATGAGGTGAAAAAGTGTTAATATATTTAAAACCCTTATCAATCTTTCCAGAACTTCACTCAGATACATTATTTGGTGCAATAACTTATGCAATAAGTCAGTTATATCCTGAAAAAGTTGATGAAATGGTTAAATCTTTTGAAGATGAACCTCCATTTATAATTTCCTCAACATTTCCATTTATATTTAAAGAAGATTTTGAAAACGGTAAAAAAATAAAATTTTATCCTAAAATTATATTTCCGCAAAAATCAAAAGATTTGGAAGAAAAGTATCATCCTAAAGATTTTAAAGAATATAAAAAAGTTAAATTCATTGAAGAAAATTTATTTTTTGACTTATTAAAAGGTAAATTAAGTGAAAGTGACATATTAAGAAATTATAATCAGTATACCTTTATTAAAGGATTGCTTATGAGGGAATCTTATAATATTGATGTTAATTTTGGAGAAAATATTATTCCAAATAATAGTGTTAACCGTATAACCAATGAAACAGAAGGTATTTTCTACACATCTGGAAATGAATTCAAAAATATGGGGTTATTTTTCTTAGTAGAATTTATGGATGAGGATTATAAACCAATTGTTAAAGCAGCTATTAAATTCTTAAAAGACCGTGGATTTGGAAGAGATATTTCAACAGGAAAAGGTCAGTTTGATTATTTTATAGATGAAGAATATTCTTTAAATAAGTATGAAGGTAATTATTTTGTAACTTTATCAAGATTCATTCCAAATTCAGATGATTTGGCACATATTAATGAATTTGCAAGTTATGAAATAGATTCAAAAAGAGGAAAAAGCTCATCTAATGAAATTAGAAAACAAATAAGATTCTTCAAAGAAGGATCAGTTTTCCCAAATTATAAAAAATATTATGGAAGAAATGTTAGTTCAGGTAAGGTTAATCCAGCTATTGAATATGGATTTGCATTTCCATTAAAATGCAGCTTAGAGGAGGATAAATAATGTCTTGCGAATCTTATGATTTACGTTTAACTACTTTAAGTCCGATTCACATAGGTTCTGGAAAATCATATAACTGTTGTGAATTTGTTCCAGCTAAAGCTAAAAGTAAAGGACAAATTGTCAAAATAATAAAAAGAGTTAATTTGACAAATTATTACTCCAGTTTATCTGATGACAGAAAAGATACTTTTTTAGCTAGTCTAACAAATTCCAACTTTGAATTAAAACAATTTGATAAAAAAATAAAAAAGGATTTTGTCAGATACCAGTGTATTGATAATAGTCGTGTTGATTTTATTAACGAGGTTCAAGAACATATCAAAACTTCTGATAAACTGTATATTCCAGGTTCCTCAATTAAAGGAGCTATTAGAACAGCTATATTTTATGACTTGTTAACTGAAGAGGATATGGATAAAATCGGTAGAGATATTTCCAGTAATCGTCGCAATAATAGTTTTTTATCTAATGATTTATTAAAAAAACATTTCACCAGTGGTTTTGGCAATGATGCTCAATATAATATATTTAGATTTATGCAAGTTGCAGACACTACAACTACAAATCTTCCAAGAATTGAGCAGGTTTTAGCAGTAATGGCAACTGATGATAGAAGAAAAAACCAATTTTATTCAAGACATGGTAAAGTTGTAAAAAGTTATTTGGAAACAATTGGTGCAAATAAAAATTTTAAATCCAGTTTAACAACAACTTTTGACAGTAATATCTATCGAAAATTAAAACTTGATGATAAATCTGAAATATTGGACTTAAATTATCTTAAAGATGTTTTATTTAAGTTTAGTCAGGATTTAATTTATTATGAAATGGATTTTGCAGATAAATATGATGTTGAGTATTTATCTAAATTTTATGAAACTTTAAATAAGAAAAATACTGTAGATGCACCGTTACTTAAAATTGGTGCAGGTTCAGGTTTAATGGCAACATCTATTGCTATGAAACTTAAAGAATATGATCCAACATCTTTTGACAGAGTTAGAAATTCTTTTAGAAGAAGTTATGACTTTGAGTTTCCAAAATCCAGAAAAGTCACTAAACAGGGAAAACCGTTTGGTTGGGTTAAATTGGAATTTAATTGAGGTGTGTTAAGTGAGTAATAGAAAAGTATTAGTTATGAGTGTTGGAGGTTCTCCAGAACCTCTAATCCATTCTATTGATAATATAAAACCAAAATTAGTTTATTTCATACATTCTGAAAAAACATTAAGTGTTGTTGATGAAATAAACAAAAATACTAAACATAAATATGATTATTTAACTAAACAAGTTGATAATCATGAAAGTATTGAAGATGCATTTGAAAAATCAAAAGAAGTTCTTTTTGAGTTAAACAAAAAAGGATGGGATGAAATAACAATTGATTTTACTGGTGGAACAAAACCGATGACTGCAGGTTTAGTTTTAGCTTCAACTGGTGATAAATACACAGATTCTTATAACTATTCCTATGTAGGTTCTAAAATGAGTGAAAATGCAGAAGTTAGAAATAAAGATGGTGTTGGAATTGTTATTTCAGGCCATGAACAAATAAAACCTCAAAAAGATCCATATGACACATATGCTGTGCTGGAATTTAATCGTGGAAAAAACTTCTTTAATCATTATCAATTTGAAGCAGCTATTCAAAACTTCAAAGAAGCAGAAGCAAAATTAGATGATGGGGAATTAAAAGATTTAGCTAAATTTTATATTAAATTAGTTAATTTCTATCAAAAATGGGATAAATTCAATGATAGAATTGAAATTTATAATGAAAAGTTAGATAAAATTGAATCATTTAAACTTCCAAGTTATTTTTATAAAGAAATCATTCAAAAATGTCCTAATGAATTATTAAATAATGATTTTGATAATTCTGAAGAATTTATAAATCAATTAAACAATAATTTGGAATTTTTAAGATTAAAAATACAAAATAATCAAAAAGAAGCTATGAAATATTATCTGCCTGATTTATTAAATAATGCTCATCGTAAAATTGAAGAAGGCTTTTTTGATGATGCAGTTGCCAGATTATATAGGGCTATAGAATTAATTGCACAGGTATCACTTAATAGTCATGATTTAATTGATGTTGAAAAATTTAAAAATCATAAAGTTTTCCATATTAACAGAAAACAGTTTAAAACCCAAACTAAATTTGATCCAGAAATTCCTAAAATGATTCAAAACTGGAATATTAAAGAATATGAAGACCGTGACAAAACATTTAAAGTTCCAAAAGACAAATCTTACAAGATTTTAGAAGCATTTGGTGAAGATTTAGCTAAAAAATATTTTGCAGATGAAAGATTAAAAAATGCAGTTAATAAAAGAAATGATTCTATTTTAGCACATGGTTTAAATCCGATGAATAAAAAAGATGCAGAGGATTTATATAATCGTGTTTTATATTATTCTAAATTTTTCTGGGTTGATATTGAAAAATATATGAAAATGGCAGAGTTTCCTAAATTTAAATAAGTGATTTTAAATGAAAATAAATACTTGTAATTTGTTAATTAAAACAGATAAAGATATTTCACAGGAATCTAATAAACTTAGAGGATATATTGGAAATAAATTTAAAAATCATCCATTATTACATAATCATTATGGTAATGAGAAATTTTTATACTCATATCCTTTAGTTCAGTATCATATTCTTGATGGCCAAGCTATGATTTTTGGAATTGAAGAAGGAGTGGATGTTCTAAAAGATATTTCAGGTGATTTAAAAGAGCTTAATTTGGATCATACTCACTATTCAATTGAAGAAAAAATTATTCGTGAAAAAGAGGTAGATGTAAACACAAGTAATGAAGAGTATCATTATAAGTTTATAACTCCCTGGTTGGCTCTTAATACTCAGAATTTTAAAAAATATAATAATTTAGATGACTGGAAGGAAAAGAAACTATTCTTAAACAAAATTCTTATAGGCAATATATTATCTATGGCAAAAGGTTTAGGAATTATTGTAAACCGTAGAATTTATGTTAAAACTCACTTAGAACCAGTTAGTGTTAATTATAAATCAGTTAAAATGCTTGGTTTTACAGGAGAGTTTAAAGTAAGATTTAAAATTCCTGACTACTTTGGATTTGGTAAAGGAGTTTCACAGGGTTTTGGATCTGTTAAACAAATTATTGGCGAAGAGTAGGTTTCTATAAAAATGATGGTTATTGTAATGTATGATATTTCAGAAGACGCTCCAAGAAATAATCTTATAAAAAGATTAAGGTACTATGGACTTAGAAGAATTCAAAAATCAGTATTTTGCGGACTGCTGGAAATTGAAGAGAGATTTGAACTTGCAAGTGAGTTTGACTTTTACTTATCTTCAGACAAAGACAGTATAGCTCTTTTTCCAATTTGTGAATCCTGTGTTGATTCCATATTAATTGAAGGGGCCATGTCATTGCCGCAAAAAGAAGAATATGTATTTGTTTGAGGTGATTTTTAATGAAATTAGTTGTAGACGGTTTTGGGAAATCTGTTGCAAAAAGAGACAATCAAATTGTTATAAAAGAAAATGGTAAAGAAGTTGACTATTTCAGAGCAGAAGATGTATCTCAAATATTATTAACTGGAAAAGGTTCAATAACTTTTGATGCATTAACATTACTGGCTAATCATGATATAGACTGTGTATCAATAAATTGGAAAGGATATGTCGATTACAGATTAACTCCTCCAGAAAAGAAAAATGTGATAGTTAAAAAAGAACAATTTTTTGCATTGGCTGATAAAAGAAGCGGTCAAATAGCAAAAGCTTTTATCAATGCTAAAATTGAAAACCAAAAAGCAGTTTTAGGAACACTTGCGAAATCAAGGTCAAATGATGAATTTTTAACTGCACAAAGGGATAAACTGAATTATTATTTAGATAAATTAGATGGATTAAAAAAAGATACAAGCGATAATTTAAGAAGTAAAATATTAGGTTTTGAAGGACAAGCATCAGTTGAATACTGGATTGGATTTCAGCATGTTTTAGATGAAAAATGGGGTTTTAACCTAAGAAGTGGTCGTGGTGCAACAGATCCTGTTAATTCCCTTCTTAATTACGGATATGCTGTTCTTCAAAGTGAAATGTGGAAATCCATATATTTGGCAGGTCTTGACCCGTACTGCGGTTTTTTACACTCTGACAGATATGGAAGAGCAAGTTTGGTATTTGATTTAATTGAAGAATTCAGACAGCAGATAGTTGATAAAACAGTTTTAGCTATTGTAAATAAAAATCAGGTTGATGTTGATGATTTTGAATTTGATGAAGGTCAAATCAGGATTCAGGATAAAGCTCGTAAATTATTAATAGCTAAAATAATGGATAAACTAAATTCTAAAATTAACTTTAATGATAAAAAAATGAGTTATGAGGATATAATTCTTTATCAGGGCAGATTACTTGGAAAATATTTGACAGGAGAAAAGAAAAATTATGTTGGATTTTCAAGAAGGTGGTGAAGATTGCCTAATTTTTCTTTAAATAATATTTTTTTATAAATAATTAATACTTTTTATTTTTTAAATAAATCAGTATTTTAGCTAGTTTTCTTTAGATTATTTTTATCATGTGGTTTTGATGATTATACTCTTATATTATATTAATTATTGCTTTAATTTTAGCTAGTTTTAATAGAAAAGTATTTAAATAATTTGTGCAATAATTTATATACAGAGGTTGGGTAAAGTAAAGTTCACAGAAACTGTCACTAAATACAAGTTTTTTGCATAAAAAAGTGAAATTTTGAGAAATTTTCGCGGCTATTGCAGAAAACCATCTATTAAAATAAGGATTGTGACAAGAATACTGTTGTGAATTCAGCAGCATCTATACATTGCAGAAAACCATCTATTAAAATAAGGATTGTGACTGAGACCTATTGGAGCCATACAATTTAATTGCCGGATTGCAGAAAACCATCTATTAAAATAAGGATTGTGACTTTTTATATACATAAAAGTATTAACACCTTTTTTGAATTGCAGAAAACCATCTATTAAAATAAGGATTGTGACTCTTCAACTGTTTTTTTAAGTGTTAGTATATCTTTTATTGCAGAAAACCATCTATTAAAATAAGGATTGTGACATATTTATTAATAATTTTATCTTCCTTGTTAACTCTATTGCAGAAAACCATCTATTAAAATAAGGATTGTGACGTAAGATGTGGGATTCTTTCATTTTCAGGTCACTAATTGCAGAAAACCATCTATTAAAATAAGGATTGTGACTTAATAAAGCTTTTTTGTTATTATTTATGATTGCATTGCAGAAAACCATCTATTAAAATAAGGATTGTGACAATCTGTACTAATTTTTGTAAGAATATTTCTTTTTCCAATTGCAGAAAACCATCTATTAAAATAAGGATTGTGACACTGGTCTTTTTCAATTAACTTTTGATTTTGTTTGATTGCAGAAAACCATCTATTAAAATAAGGATTGTGACTTCCTCTTTTTCAATATCATTCATAATAATTCACCTTATTGCAGAAAACCATCTATTAAAATAAGGATTGTGACCTTCTTTCAGATTTTGTGAGGCCGCTATATTTATTAATTGCAGAAAACCATCTATTAAAATAAGGATTGTGACTTTAATCCATTTGATGGTCGTTCGAATTTAATCTGAATTGCAGAAAACCATCTATTAAAATAAGGATTGTGACTGCTTTGATTTCCACTTTTTCTGGTTCGTTTACTCATTGCAGAAAACCATCTATTAAAATAAGGATTGTGACTTTGCCAACCAGTAGTGTCCATTTTCTGACCATTAAATTGCAGAAAACCATCTATTAAAATAAGGATTGTGACTCTTGTTCATTAATAACAATACATTTTTTAACAGGAATTGCAGAAAACCATCTATTAAAATAAGGATTGTGACTTTAAAAACCACTATTTCAAATAGATTATTATCTTCATTGCAGAAAACCATCTATTAAAATAAGGATTGTGACACCTGACACGGTAGTGAGTCAAAATATTTAATTTATATTGCAGAAAACCATCTATTAAAATAAGGATTGTGACTATCAGTGTTATCCCCGTTAAAATATTTGAATGGAAATTGCAGAAAACCATCTATTAAAATAAGGATTGTGACATTTACTTTTGCGGTCTACATACTTGTTCATTTTTAATTGCAGAAAACCATCTATTAAAATAAGGATTGTGACCTATTGTAAGCTGTTTAAAATGTTTATACCTTGTAAATTGCAGAAAACCATCTATTAAAATAAGGATTGTGACGGTGACTTGCACCATAGAGTACAACATATTTTATAAATTGCAGAAAACCATCTATTAAAATAAGGATTGTGACTACGTGATGATACACCTAAAATAGATAACGAATACATTGCAGAAAACCATCTATTAAAATAAGGATTGTGACTGTTTTTTCGGACTATATACATATTTTTATAAACAATTGCAGAAAACCATCTATTAAAATAAGGATTGTGACAATCCTGTACTCATATTTCACACTCCATATTATTTATTGCAGAAAACCATCTATTAAAATAAGGATTGTGACATTGATTTACAGGTTCGTATACCCCGTATTCTTCCTCATTGCAGAAAACCATCTATTAAAATAAGGATTGTGACTTTAGAAGGCATTTCACCTTCTTTAAGGTATTCTATTGCAGAAAACCATCTATTAAAATAAGGATTGTGACAATCTTTTAAAAGCTTTTTTATCTCTTTTATTTGTTATTGCAGAAAACCATCTATTAAAATAAGGATTGTGACATGGTTTACATTAATAATCAATGTATCGTCACCTATATTGCAGAAAACCATCTATTAAAATAAGGATTGTGACTTGGGTACCCCTTGTTTTATAAGCTATATCGGTTTTATTGCAGAAAACCATCTATTAAAATAAGGATTGTGACAAGTCCCCCGCTTCATTAAATCTAATAAATCTAATAATTGCAGAAAACCATCTATTAAAATAAGGATTGTGACTTACTTTTTACCTTAGTATGAACAAGCATACCTAGATTGCAGAAAACCATCTATTAAAATAAGGATTGTGACTTTATTTGAAGTATATGAAAAACTGTTTTTTATGTATTGCAGAAAACCATCTATTAAAATAAGGATTGTGACGTTATTAAGGATTATGTGCTTTTTTAACTGCTTTACATTGCAGAAAACCATCTATTAAAATAAGGATTGTGACTTATCTATAAACTCTTTTTTTTCCATAATAACACCATTGCAGAAAACCATCTATTAAAATAAGGATTGTGACTATACCGTCAAATGTGGTTATTTTCTCATTATCAACATTGCAGAAAACCATCTATTAAAATAAGGATTGTGACCAGTCCAAATGCCCCCTTTTTGGGTACTTCTTATATTGCAGAAAACCATCTATTAAAATAAGGATTGTGACTTTGTTATCGCTTTTAAGTGCTTTATTTGTATTTTTATTGCAGAAAACCATCTATTAAAATAAGGATTGTGACAATATAACTGATATTAACATCAGCTAAAAATTTATCTGTATTGCAGAAAACCATCTATTAAAATAAGGATTGTGACGAAAAATCAGCCTTCGCTAACATCCTATTAGTAAAATTGCAGAAAACCATCTATTAAAATAAGGATTGTGACTAGAGAGACATTATATGAGAGTCCACAGTTCTTAATTGCAGAAAACCATCTATTAAAATAAGGATTGTGACTATGTATTTACATTTTTAACTTCAACAGTATTTATAATTGCAGAAAACCATCTATTAAAATAAGGATTGTGACGTTTTTTTCTTATCATATAGGATGTCACCGTCTTTAAAATTGCAGAAAACCATCTATTAAAATAAGGATTGTGACTTTTGTGGTGTACCATACCAAGTGGAGTCTCTACCGTATTGCAGAAAACCATCTATTAAAATAAGGATTGTGACTTATCAGTACAGCATATAATAGCTATTTTTAAAAAACCATTATATTGCAGAAAACCATCTATTAAAATAAGGATTGTGACTGATTAAATCCTATTCCGAACATATCATAACTAACATTGCAGAAAACCATCTATTAAAATAAGGATTGTGACTTTTTTAAACAAGTTTATATCGTCTCCTAGTATATCATTGCAGAAAACCATCTATTAAAATAAGGATTGTGACAATGGTACATATTTTTTTATAAACTCTGTCTTATTCATATTGCAGAAAACCATCTATTAAAATAAGGATTGTGACGTCTACATAGTCCTTTGTCATAATTATTTTAAAATTATTGCAGAAAACCATCTATTAAAATAAGGATTGTGACTAATACAACAAGTTAATAACTCAAATATTCCATTTAATTGCAGAAAACCATCTATTAAAATAAGGATTGTGACCCTATTAATGGCACATAATATTCTTTAAATTCTTGCATATTGCAGAAAACCATCTATTAAAATAAGGATTGTGACATATGTCTTATAATTTTTTCTTCGTGTAATGTTATCATTGCAGAAAACCATCTATTAAAATAAGGATTGTGACTTTATCTACAGGTAATTTAATAAAGTTTATTTCAGCTATTGCAGAAAACCATCTATTAAAATAAGGATTGTGACTTACATTGATAATATTATTAAATGCATCGTCATCTAATTGCAGAAAACCATCTATTAAAATAAGGATTGTGACTTAAATTCGATGTCATATGCTATTTCATTTGTTTTTATTGCAGAAAACCATCTATTAAAATAAGGATTGTGACTTGTCTATAAACTGCTTTTTATCCATTTTAAACACCATTGCAGAAAACCATCTATTAAAATAAGGATTGTGACCAATTAAACTTGACTTCATAACTTACTTCATTCGCTATTGCAGAAAACCATCTATTAAAATAAGGATTGTGACTGTAAGACCGTTCTCTTTTTTATCTGAAGTCAAAGATTGCAGAAAACCATCTATTAAAATAAGGATTGTGACGCTTCAGAACCTGAAAAATCCTGAATTTGTACCAATTATTGCAGAAAACCATCTATTAAAATAAGGATTGTGACATTAATTGAACAAGCATAACATATCTGTTTGTTTCCATTGCAGAAAACCATCTATTAAAATAAGGATTGTGACAAATATGTCTTTTAATTTGGTCTACTATTTCAGAAACATTGCAGAAAACCATCTATTAAAATAAGGATTGTGACTTATTGATAGCTTATGAAATTGTGTATAGTTCCAGACATTGCAGAAAACCATCTATTAAAATAAGGATTGTGACGAATCTGAATTAACTTAACAATAAACTCTTCTTTTTATTGCAGAAAACCATCTATTAAAATAAGGATTGTGACAGAGATAGGGCAGTTAAATATCCCATCTACAACTTATTGCAGAAAACCATCTATTAAAATAAGGATTGTGACATATACATTGTTTTTAATATGCTTGTTAATTACATTGCAGAAAACCATCTATTAAAATAAGGATTGTGACATTACCTAATACTGATTTAATATATCCAAAAGTGTATTGCAGAAAACCATCTATTAAAATAAGGATTGTGACTCTATTGTCAGTAATATCTCCTATTCAATTTGCATAATTGCAGAAAACCATCTATTAAAATAAGGATTGTGACGTGTATAGCTGTACTGAAGCTTAAATTAACTACATATTGCAGAAAACCATCTATTAAAATAAGGATTGTGACTCAATTACTTGATAGTGGTCATAACAATTTTGTATAATATTGCAGAAAACCATCTATTAAAATAAGGATTGTGACAGACTGATTATAGCAGTTAACATAATCGTTATAGTCATTGCAGAAAACCATCTATTAAAATAAGGATTGTGACTACATATACTGGTAACCCATCTACAAAATTGTCGTTTTATTGCAGAAAACCATCTATTAAAATAAGGATTGTGACTAGTTGTTTCTATGTGTCTGTTATTGATTGCACAAATTGCAGAAAACCATCTATTAAAATAAGGATTGTGACTTGAGGAATTTCTCCAACTCACTCACAGAAACCTTCTATTGCAGAAAACCATCTATTAAAATAAGGATTGTGACACTTCAGATGTCCTTAATTTATGGAACTGAATGTAAATTGCAGAAAACCATCTATTAAAATAAGGATTGTGACCTTCATCTATTGATAATTGATAAAATTGTATATAGTATTGCAGAAAACCATCTATTAAAATAAGGATTGTGACAACCTGAAAAGTCCTGAATTTGTATTAATTTTTGTAATTGCAGAAAACCATCTATTAAAATAAGGATTGTGACACTATTATGTGTTTTTTAATCTGTTCTACAATCTCATTGCAGAAAACCATCTATTAAAATAAGGATTGTGACTCTTTTTTATTGTAATTCATTTTGTACACCTCATTATTGCAGAAAACCATCTATTAAAATAAGGATTGTGACTCACTATCTCCAACAGTTTGGATATTAACTTCCGTAATTGCAGAAAACCATCTATTAAAATAAGGATTGTGACTTTTTGAGGAATATATTTCCTCTTTTACATCTTTATTATTGCAGAAAACCATCTATTAAAATAAGGATTGTGACGTTGATGATGATTTATTACTTTTAGGTTATTTTTTCATTGCAGAAAACCATCTATTAAAATAAGGATTGTGACACTTTTTTATGGGTAATTCCTAATGGAGTCTCTACTCATTGCAGAAAACCATCTATTAAAATAAGGATTGTGACATTGTCCCCACCTCTGTTTAAGTGGGTGTCTGGGTATTGCAGAAAACCATCTATTAAAATAAGGCTTAAATGAGTTTTTATCATAATCAACTATTTCCAGTTGATTTTTATAAAGTGAATTCTAAAAAGATTATTAACAAATTGTTGCAGTGTTATATATGAATGTTGAAAGTTTGCAAATCGTTTCTAAATTTATGGATGATTATGAATATGAAAAAGCTATGGAATTATGTGATGAGCTTTTGAAAAAAGATAATGATAACAGCCATCTCTGGGCTTTAAAAGGATGCTGTTTAAATCATTTTGAAAAGTATGTTGAAGCAATGGAATGTTACAACAGATCCCTAGTTTCAGTAGCTAAAAGACAAACAAAACATTATGAAATTAAAAATGCAAATAACAAACGTAAAGTTAAAGTTAATAAACATGTTTTCTTAAGTGATGATTTTAAAGAATTTTGGGATAAAATTAAACATAAAACAACATATTCAGTTGAATTTGACACAGATGAATTAATAGAAAAGTGTTGTAATGCTTTAAAAGATGAATTAAATATTAAACCACCTAAATTAATTTATACAAAAAGCGGATTAACAATTGATGCATCAGGTGTAAATTATAAAGAAGGAACTGTAAAAATAGTTTATTCAGATGAAGATGAAATAGCCCTGCCTAATATATTAAAATTCTTACAAAATACTACAAGTTTAACTAGAAAAACAATTATTAAGATTTTAATTGAAAGTGAAACATTAGACCAATTTAAGAAAAATCCTACAGAATACATGAATGAATCTTCAAAGATTATTAAACGTGTAATGAGTAGTTTAATTGTTGATGGAGTAAAATATTCAGAATTAGATGATTATTACAGCCAACAATTATTTGAAAATGAAGAATTATGGGGATATCTAAATAAAAATATTATAGAAAGTCATCGTTCTGTTTATGATCATATTGTATATGATAGTGAAGTTGAAAAGAACTTTGCAGAAAGATTAGAAAATGATGATGAAGTTGAATTATATACTAAATTACCTGGTTGGTTTAAAATAGCTACTCCAATTGGAGGATATAATCCAGATTGGGCTATATTATTTAACAAAGATGGGGAACGTAAAATGTATTTTGTAGTTGAAACAAAAGGTACGAAAGATATTACTCAATTAAGACCATCTGAGCAAGCTAAAATTAAATGTGGTAAAAAACACTTTAAAGCTTTAGGTAGTGATGTTGAACTAGAAGTTACTAATAGCTATGAAGACTTAAAATCAAGTATTTAATGATATTAAAAATGTCTTAATGAAATGTTTGAAATAATTTTTTTGGAGTTTATTTTAATGTTTGAATATGAAACTATAATAAATTGTGCAATGATGATTGCAACAACATTTATGGCTGTTGCTACATTTTTAAGTGTTAATGAAATGAAAAAAACTCGTAAAGAATCAAATAAAGCACATATTATCGCTTATTTTAAATTAAGGGGTCATAAAATAGATTTTATCATTAAAAATCATGGACTTACAGAAGCTAGAAATGTCAAAATTTCATCAGTTCCATCTATTAAAAGTAGTGTATGTAATTTGAGTATGGCATCTCTTTTTGAAAATTTGATTCCATTTTTCCCACCACAAATGGAAATTCGAACATTTTTTGATATGGCTCCGAATTATATTGAAGATATTGCAGAACAGGGGGAAAATTTTCCAGAATATTGTATAACTATTAATTATAAAGATATATACTCTAAAAAATATGAGTATAAATATAAACTAAATTTAAAATATATTCATGATGTTGGATGGTTAGGAAATGAACATCAAGATATTCAAACTTCATTAAGTATAATTGCAGAAAATACTAAATAAATTTATGAATTTTTGTTAATTTGTTATATAAACATGATTAAAAGTCAAAAACATGTTTGAAATAACTAAATGTTCAAATGAATGGAATGCAACTGTTGAAGCTTTAAGTCAAGGAAAACAAATAATTTTAATTAGAAAATACAATACTAATTTAAAAGGGTTTTTATTATATTCCACAACTGGATACACACTAAAAGATGATTATTTAGGTAGTTTTACAAATAAAGACTTTACTAAAAACAATGCGCTGCCTAAAAAAGAAAATAACAAAATAGAAGTTAAATATTATTCAAAAGTTGAAAAAGTTATAGAGAAATCTTCAACTAGATGTGGTGCTTAATGATTTCCATATTTGGATACTAAATCATGTTAAATCATATTTGAGTGAAGATAAAGTATATGTTTGGATTTTAAGAGTTTATAAATTAGAAAATTTTCAATTTCTTAAAAGAACTAATGGTATGCTGTATGCTAAAAGAAGTTTCTTTAAATAACATCACACCAGTTTTAAGTGATGATGAATTTAATAGCTTGGTTAAAGCTATTGAAAACAAGTTTTTTACTTACTTTTTTATAATCCTAATAAAAACAATTATATACTATTTTAAACACATCATAATATATGTCTGAAGAAAGTTAGTAAAAGCAGTTATGCTGTTAACTGAAGATAAACCTAAAAAAGACTCTTAAAATTGGTAATAAGGTTTTAGCTAAAAATTCTGCATATATACAAATCTTAACAAGACTGACTGAACCTTCTTAACAGAGTACTAAACTATTATTCAGATAAAAAAGAGACGATATATATTAAAAATTAGATAATAGGTGTTTTTATGGGAAAGCGAAGAAAAGCAGGCAATATTAATCCTAAAAAACAATTAAAAAAACAGGGAACTGCTTATTACAACAGAGAACAGGAAATCAATTATCTATTAAATAAATTTACAAATGCAGTGTATAATCCTAACTTTAATTTGCAAAATATTAAGTCATACAAACAGATGAATGAAATTAGAATGAAATTAAAGAAATTATTTGATCAGCAGGGTGATATAGTTTGGAAAAAAAGTGCTAGGAGACGCAGAATATATGATGAGCAATTATCAAAATTTAAAGTTGTATATACCAGATGGAAAAGTGAAACTTATATTACTTATTTAAATGTTAATTTTGATGTTCCAGAGCATTTAAATCCTATTTTAAGTATGAAAAGGTCATAAAATGAACAGAGATCAGAGAGATAGAATAGAAGGTAACTGCTGCTGGGCATGCGGTGCATATTTAAATGACGGCAGAGACAGATACTGTCCTGTTTGCGGATGTCCCAATGACAATTATATGCCTCCGTTAAGAAATGTCAAACCTCCCAAATCCAAAGAACAGGAAGATAAGGAATGGAACAGATGCTGTATGCTGATGTTTGTTGTTTTTCTGATTTTATGTATTTTAGGTAAAGCTATGCAATAAGGAGTTTTTAAAATGAATTCAATTCAAAAAGCGTTTATGTCAAACTGTTGTGAAAGGTGTGGTAGAACTCTGGATTTCAGCAAGGATAAGTATTGTCCTTACTGCGGCCATCCCAATTTTAATTATCATCCTGCCACGGGGGTTTCACACAGCTCTTCTAAAACAACAAAACGCAAAAAACAGGATAATACTTCTACCTGCTGTATTCTGATTGCAGTTTTTTTCATAATTGCATATATCTACAGCTTTTTTGTTTCTGGTTAGGTGATACTATGAAAAGAGAAATTGATTTTGAAATACTTGCCGAAAAGATAAATGATTCAGACTTGTATGAATTTGTCGCATTCAGTAATGATATTCCCATCGAAGCAGTTAACAGGGATTTGGATTCCATTAAAGAGGCCCTAAACAGTCATGATAAAATATTTTTAGAAATCGGATTTTACGGATATGATGATGAATACTATGATGAACCTTATTTCATGTTTGATGCAAATGAATCCATAGATGATTTAAAAGATGATTACTATGACAAATATAAATTCATGGTTGGAGGATATGGAATTTATCTTGACAAGGATTTGAATGTGGAATACGGGTATTATACAACAGAAGCTCCTGCATGCGGTCATGGTGCAGGCTATACTGAATTTTATGATTTTAAAGATGCCAGAGATGATGATATTATTAAAGAAAAAATATATTCCCTTTTGGACAGCAGCGGTATCTGGAAGTAATATTTTTAAGCTTTAGAGAATTTCCTAATTAACCGTCCCATTTTTTTTTAACTAACTTTTTGTATACATTATAGCAACATTTATATATCAACTCCAACAGAATAATATTTACTTGTGTTTATCTTGATTAAAAGATATACAAACTAGGTGAAAATTATGAAGAATTTTGAATTTTTAAAAGATTTTGACAGTGACATGT
>OMNT01001228.1_pt1 | contig 24721 bp, 19 predicted proteins | sample 1672551 | NCBI WGS metagenome assembly OMNT01 (sample SAMEA3136698, study PRJEB25190) | human gut metagenome | reverse complement strand
GCGAGCTTCTGCGGCATCGTCGGCGTGAAGCCCACCTACGGCATGGTCTCGCGCTACGGCGTGGTGGCCTTCGGCAGCTCGCTCGACCAGGTGGGGCCCTTCGCGCGCAGCGTGGAGGACGCGGCGGCGGTCATGGACGCCATCTGCGGCCACGACGAGCTTGACTGCACATCGCAGCAGGTGAAAGCCGATTTCCGCGCCGCCTGCAAGCAAGATATCGCCGGCATGCGCATAGGCATCGTGAAGGAGTTCATGGAAGCGGACGGCCTTACGGCGGAGGTCCGCGAGCGCACTTTGGAGGCGGCTGCCAAGCTTGAAGCCGCCGGCGCCGAGCTCGTCGAGGTCGAGCTCCCGCACGTCGACGCGGCAATCAGCGCATATTACGTGCTCGGCCCCTGCGAGGCGTTCTCCAACCTGGCGCGCTTCGACTCAGTTCGCTACGGCCTGTGCGACGAGGGCCACAAGGATTTGGGCGGCCAATACGAATCGAGCCGCGCAAAGGGCTTCGGCCCCGAGGCCAAGCGCCGCATCATGCTGGGGAGCTACCTACTCTCCTCGGGCGTGTACGAGAAGTACTACTATCCCGCCCAGCAAGTTCGCACGCTGATCACGCAGGACTACACGAGCGCCTACGAGAAATGCGACGTCATCCTAGCGCCCGCAAGCCCGCGCACAGCGTTCAAGTTCGGCGAGATCTCCGATCCCGCGACGATGTACCTCTCCGACGTGTTCACCATCTCGCTCAACATCGCCGGCAACGGCGGCATGAGCATGCCCTGCGGCCTGGGGCGCGAAACCGGCCTGCCTATCGGCGTTCAGCTAATGTCGCCCCAGTTCAAGGACGAGAACATGTTCCGCGTCGCGATGGCGCTCGAGAAGGAATACGGCACCGCACCCGTGGCGCCCGAATTCTCGGACGGAAAGGCAGGCGAGTAGCGTGAAGAAGCTCGAGCAAGTATTGCAAGATTGGGAAGCGGTCATCGGCCTGGAAATCCACACCGAGCTCACCACCCTTACCACGAAGATGTTCTGCGGCTGCAAGCTGGAGTTCGGCGCCGCGCCCAACACGCACACCTGCCCCGTGTGCCTGGGTCTGCCCGGCGCTCTTCCCGTGCCGAACAAGGCCGCCATCGAGTCGATTGTGCTCGCGGGCCTCGCCACGAACTGCGACATCGAGAAGCACTCCATGTTCTACCGCAAGAACTACATGTACCCCGACATGGCGAAGAACTTCCAAACCACGCAGGGCCCCGTGGCATTTTGCATGCGCGGTCATCTCGACCTCGACGTCGACGGCCCAGCGGCGAAGGAGCGCACCGACATCGCGGGCCTTGGCGCAGGCGACACCTACGAGAACGTCACCGTGACCGACACCGGCTACACGGCGCACGTGGGCATCACGCGCATCCATATGGAGGAAGACGCGGGCAAGATGATTCACATCGGCGGCGACGAGGGTCGCATCGCGGGCGCAACGCATTCCCTTGTCGACTACAACCGCGCGGGCACGCCGCTTATCGAGCTCGTCACCGAGCCCGACCTGCGCACGCCCGAGGAGGCGCGCCTGTTCATGCAGAAGCTGCGCCAGATCTTCCTCGCCATCGGCATCTCCGACTGCTCGATGGAGGAGGGCTCCATGCGCTGCGACGGCAACGTCAGTCTGCGCCGCCGCGGGTCGACCAAGCTCGGCGTGAAGACCGAGCTCAAGAACATGAACTCCTTCAAAAACCTCCACGACGGCTTGGCCTACGAAATCTGCCGTCAGGCGGAGGTGCTCGAAGAGGGCGGACAGATCTACCAGGAAACGCGCCACTGGGACCCCACGATGAAACACACCATCGTCATGCGCGTGAAAGAGACCGCTGACGACTACCGCCTGTTCCCCGAGCCCGATTTGGCGCCTTACGACCTCACCGACGAGTTCATCGAGAGCGTCCGCGCCAAGCTGCCCGAGCTTCCCGACCAGAAGGCAGCGCGCTTCGCCGAGCAGTTCGGACTGTCGGTATACGATGCTCGCCAGCTAGTTGAAGGCGAGCAAACCGCCAGCTTCTTCGAGAAGTGCATGGAAGCCGCGGGAGCAGGCGCGAAAAAGCTCGCCAAACCCGTCGCCAACCTGGTCATCAACGACATTGCTGGCTGGCAGAACGCGAACGAGGACGCCAACCTCGCCGACAGCCCGCTTTCCCCCGCGCGCGCTGTCGAGCTCGTCGGACTGCTCGCCGAGGATGCCATTTCCTCCAAGCAGGCCAAGGAGGTCTTCGCCGCCGTCATGGACGAGGACAAAGACCCTGCTGCCATCGTGGAGGAGCGCGGCATGAAGCAGGTGTCCGACACCGGCGCGATCGAGGCTGTTGTCGACGCGGTCATCGCCGCGAACCCCGACGAGGTGGCGCGCTACAAAGACGGGAACACCAAGGTCATCGGGTTCTTCGTCGGCCAGTGCATGAAGCAGATGCGCGGCCAGGGCAACCCCAAGGTCATCAACCAGCTTCTCGTGAAGAAGCTCGCCGAGTAGGGCCCGACGCACAGGGCCTCCCAACGTAACACACCGAACGCCGCGCCCGGGGGCTTTCCTCGGGCGCGGCGCGTACAAGAAGGAGCAGAAGTGAACGCGCGCGATATGCATGCCGAAATGGCGCGATGGATCGAAAACGTGACGGAGCCCGACCTTGCCGCCGAGCTTTCCCGCATGAAGGAAGCAGTCGAAACAGGGGACGAGTCCGCGTTTACCGACGCTTTCTTCCAGGACCTCTCCTTCGGTACGGCGGGCCTTCGCGGCACGCTCGGCGCGGGCACAAACCGCATGAACGTCTACACTGTGGGACGCGCCACACAGGTCTTCGCCGACTACTTGAACGCACATTTCAAGAACCCGAGCGTCGCCATCGCGCGCGACAGCCGCAACAACGGCGAACTCTTCGTGCGCACGGCAGCGGCCATCTTCGCGGCGAATGGCGTGCACGCGTACGTATACCCGCGCATTTCCCCTGTTCCCACGCTTTCGTGGGCGGTGCGCGATTTGGGCTGCTCGGGCGGCGTATGCGTGACGGCGAGCCACAATCCCGCCGCCTACAACGGATATAAGGCCTACGGTCCCGACGGCTGCCAGATAACGAGCGAGGCCGCAGCCGCTATCTCGGCAGCGATCGAGGGCACCGACATCTTCTCCGGGGTGAAGTCCGTCGACTTCGACGCCGCGCTTGCAAAAGGCGACGTCACTTGGATCGACGACGCGGTGCTCGAGCGCTACTATGACGCGGTCCTGTCGAAATCGGTAAGCAACCTAAGCGCTGACGAGGTCGCGAAGGCACCCTTGAAGCTCGTGTATTCCCCGCTCAATGGTACAGGACTCGTCCCCGTGACAACCGTGCTCGAGCGCGCAGGCGTCACCGACATTACTGTCGTCCCCGAGCAGCGCGACCCCGACGGCGATTTCCCCACCTGCCCGTATCCCAACCCTGAGATTCGCGAGGCGATGCAAAAGGGCATCGAGCTTTGCGAGCGCGTGCACCCCGATTTGCTGCTCGCGACCGACCCCGACGCCGACCGCGTGGGCGTTGCTGTGAAGGATGGTGAGGACTACCTTCTGCTCACGGGCAACGAGATGGGCGTCCTGCTGCTCGATTACATCTGCCGCATGAGAGCCAAACGCGACGAGAACCTCGCCGAGAAAGTGGCCGTCACCACGATCGTGTCGAGCGCAATGGTCGATGCACTCGCTGCAAAATACGGCTTTGAGCTGCGCCGTTGCCTGACCGGCTTCAAGTATATCGGCGACATCATCACCGAACTCGCCGACGAGGGGCAGGCCGACCGCTTCATCTTCGGCTTCGAGGAGAGCTACGGATACCTCTCGGGTGATCATGTGCGCGACAAGGACGCCGTAAACGCGAGCCTGCTCATCTGCCAGATGGCGCAGAGTTACAAGCTGCAGGGGAAAAACCTCGCGGACGCGATGCGCGACCTATACGCCGAGCACGGGTACTGGCTCAACCGCACCGTGTCAGTGTCGTATCCCGGCGCCGAGGGGGCTGCCGCGATGGCGGCAATCATGGAGCGCTTGCGCGCGGAGGCGCCAAGCGAGGTTGCCGGCCTCGCCGTCGAGAGCGTCGTCGACTACGAAGACGCGGGAACGGGGCTTCCACCCGCGAACGTCGTCGAGTTCCGCCTGGCGGGCGGCAACAAGGCCATCGTGCGCCCGAGCGGCACCGAGCCCAAAATCAAGCTCTACGTGTTCGCGAAAGACGACACGCGAGAAGGCGCCGAAGCGATGCTCGACAGCATTGAGGCTTCAGGCCGCAAGCTGCTTGCGTAAGATTCACTCGCTTCTGCCGGTTACCCTAAAGGCCTGCGATACCTATCTTTGCACAACCAGGGAAGGCCGCCTTGAGAAGCCTTCCCTGGTTGTCTGAGGATTCGAAGCTTAGTGTTTCATTGCGGCCATGACCTCACGGATATCCACCCAGGTCTCTTTGCCATCCCAATTGGCCTTAGCAGCACGACAAAGGCTCGTTGCGGAGGAGCTGGGGCCGTGAATCTCGATGTTATGACCCAAAACATCCATTGCGTCGATGTATGCGATGGGCATATCCGAGCTGATCATGGTCATGCCTGGCTCGAGACCATATTTGGCAAACTGCTCAATAGCCTCATCATAGTCGTCAACAATGACGTTGATGTGATTGAATCCGTAGCCCTTTTCATCGAACAGGTAGGGCTCGCCGCTTATCTTATGAACCAACTCGACTTCGATTTCGCCCCACATGCCCAGGGCAATTTCGAATTCAGGATCGATTTCCTTACCGCGATACACGCACCTCTGAAAGCGAAGGGGACCCATCTTGATGAAGGGGCCCGCCCCAAAGAGTTTATGGAAGCGCTCCGCGGCTTCATCAAGGTCCTCAACATAGTAAGAAAGCTGGTCGGGCCCGTACTTATTCAACAACGTCTCAATCATCGCATCCTCCTGATATATGTGGCCTATTCGTACGCTCTATCAGGGGGGCGTCGAAGCGCACGTCGCCCCCTGTATATCGCTAGCCCATAGGGGGCTTAGGGGCACCCGGAGCGGACGGCGGCATCGCCTTGAACGAATCAAGCTTTGCCTGGTCAGCGTCCATGTCTACCTTTACCGCTCCCAGGGGAGCTCCGCACTGAGCACATACCTTTGCGATGGGCTTATTGTTCGCACCGCAGGCACTGCAGGTGTTCATGGAAATCTCAGCGGGTCTGAAGCACATGTTCTACTCCTTTGGGGTATTATGCCAAGGCGATGTCAGGCAAGCCCTGGTCTTTTTCTATAGTGCTGACTTGCATTTCGATTGATTTTCCATCTTTCTCGATGGTCAATGTCCAATCTGCGTCAGGCAGATCGTTCAGCCAGAAATCACCCCAGTTGTTGGTTTCGGTTTCGCACGTTCCGACGTTACCGGCAACAACGACCTTTGCTCCCTCGACAACCTCATCGGCCTCGGGGTCGAATACCGTTGCAGCAATAAACTTCTTAGGCATGTTCTTATAGAACACGATGGGGTTGGCATCTTCGGGATCTAGAGGCACAGCACCTTCCAAATCGAGTTCTTCAACTTCACCAAACGCAATTGCGCCAACGGCGCAGTTATCAACGCAGCGAGGAACGCGGATGGGGGAGTCGAGATCGTCAATCAAGTGCGCACAGCCGGTGCAACCCTGAGGAATGTTCAGTTCCTCGTTCCAGAAGACTCCGTCGAACTTCTCAGCCAGATCCCTGCGCCCCACCGCTTTCTCGGGATCGATGACGACCAACCCGTCTTCGCGAGGCAGAAGAACCTCGGGAGCATATTCCTTGATTCGGCTGTTCTGGGCGCCCATCTGGGGAATGTAGGAAACCCTTACGTGGGGACGTGCGCCGCGCTCGGTTTCGGCGACGTCCATCCAGAACTGGCCAATCATAGGCTGCGCCTTTGCGATGGGAAGCCAGTCGTTTCCGCAATGCTCGTCTTTGCAGCCAACCTGGCAGGATCGGCATCCATTGCATTTGTTTACGTCAATGACGAAAGCTTTCATGGTAAATCCTCCCTCTATTCGATAACCCAGGAGTTGTAGTTGATGCCGATAGCGGGGTCGTAATCTCGAGCGAATGCGTCAGGGTACTCAGCCTTCCATTGCTCCATCTCGGAATCTTCGACCTTTGCAAAGTCAACCAGATAACCAGTAACGGCAAAGCCACGGCAGTTCTTAGAGACCTGATTGTCAGGGCTGATGAGATTTGCGGCACCGCCTCGATCCAGTTTCTCTGCGATGGGATCGACGCGGGAACCCTTCTGAATAAGGATGGAGCCCGGAATCAAGCGCTCGGTGATGCGGGCACCGGTCAAGATGGTACCGCGCTCGTTGAACACCTTGACGATGTCGCCGTCAACGATACCCTTTTTCGCTGCGTCGCCAGGGGTCATCCAGACGGGCTCGTACAGGTACCCATCCTTACCTTTAACCTTGCAGGTCTCGTACTCACGGAACCAGGGGATGTCGTCGCCTTGGACGTGAACGCGCCAACGAGCCGGCGGAGCGTCCAATAGGAACGGATAGGTTTTGCAGCGTTCGCCTTCCAGAGACTCATCATGCGACCAGCCATCGGCCTCAGAACCTCCAGGAGTCCAGCGAGCCATGGGGGTGCGCTCAATATCGTTGGGGAATGCTTGGGCCAGCGCCTCGGAGTAGAATTCCAGCTTTCCGGATGGGGTGTCCAGCGGCCAGGCCTCAGGATCATTGTAGAAGCCAGTCATGCCGGCAGGAATCTGATCTTGATCCGGATCCTGTTTGGGGATGTAGAACCCTCGCCGTTGGAACTCTTCCCACGAAATCTCTTCGCCCAGGCGGCTCTGCTGGAACTCGAACTCGAACCACTCCTCAGGGGTCATGCCCATGTCGATTTGCTCGCGGACGCCGAATCGCTCGCCCAGCTTGCAGGCAATCTCGTAATCAGAGTAAGATTCGCCAACGCGCTCTACAGCGGACGGGGTCAGAGCCTCGTAGCGAACGGACACGCACATGGACGCACCAACGGAGTCGTTGTCCTCGAGGCAGGTGGTGACAGGGAGGACAAGGTCAGCAAATAGAGAGTCGTTCTCAAGCCACTGGTGGTTGGTGACGAAGAACTCTACCTCGTTAGTGCGAATGGCCTTCTGGTAGCGGAAGCCGCCATCCCAGCAGTTCATGTTGCAGGGCTTTTCGGACCAAATCATGTGGATCTTGTTGAACTTAGGCATGTTGTTAATCTTCTCATCGATTGCTGCCTGAAGTTCCTCGATGGTCTTGCCCTGGGAGTTTGCCAATTCGGGAGACACGGTGCCCAAAGCTGCCGCATAGGTCTCCGCAGTGGTTGGATAGCTGTTCTTTTGGAACTGCTCGCTTGTTTCCACGTATACGATAGCGGGGGAGCCATACCACTCTGCTTTCCCCTTGAGCAACGCCTCGGCGACCATCGTTCGGGGAATCTTCTGCTCACAAGGATAGAACATGCGGCATTTATTCAGGGCGGAGAACGGTGCAGAAGTTGAGCGCGCGATGGTCTCCTTGCCGATAAGGGATGCGTTCATGAAAGCTATCTGAACGCCAGGCTTGCCCAAACCAGCCATGGCGAGCAGATATGCATTGGTACGCGCAGGCTCATGGCTGTACGGGCCCTTGATTGCGCCAGAGCTGAAGTGCACCTGGCCTGTAACTTTCTTAGCGCGGTTACGGGCGTAAGCCTTGATGGTGTAAGAAGGGACGCCGCACTTCTCGGCTGCCCATGCTGGCGTCTTCGGGACGCCGTCGTCCTCGCCCAGGACGTACGCTTTGAGCCTGTCGAATCCGACGGTATGGGTCTCTACGTATTCGGCATCATAGAGGTTTTCGGTAATCCAAGTATAAATAACCGCAAAGTCCAGAGCTGCATCAGTGTTAGGCAGGACGGGAATCCATTTGATATCGCGGCAGCATGCAGTATAGTTGCAGAATGGGTCGATGACTACCATTTCCTTACCCAGCTCTTCCCAGAAGTTCAGGAGCTGAGACCACATTTGGGACGCATAGTTTTGAGTAAGCTCCCAGTCGCCGGCGTTGAACAGAATCAGCTCGGAGTTCTGGGTGATGTCGCGCAGAACATGCCATGGGTTGTAACCGGTCTGCGGAGGAGCGGGCATGCCCAGACCCTTGTTGCAGCCAGAACCCCACACATGCTTTGCTCCCCAGTACCAGCCCTCAACGGAGTCGGGAGTGCGGACCTCGCGCGTGTAGCCGCCCAACTTGGACATGAGCGTGGAATGCATGCCGCCGCCAGCGTGCAGGTCCTTGGATTCGCGGTGACCGTCTTCGCCGATGGTCAGGACGGAGTATGGGCCGTATTCCTCGCAGATGCGCCTGATCTCAGATTCCATGATATTCAGGGCTTCGTCCCAGCTGATGCGCACGAACTTCGACTTGCCGCGATTCGCAGCGTTAATCTTTTCGGGGTCGCCACCAGGCTCCCAGTCGACGCGCTTAAGCGGATAGCGAACGCGATTCTTGGAGTAGACGCGGTTCTTGTACGCAAGTGCAAAATAGTTAGGTGCCGACTTCAGCGAGGGCCGGAACGTCTTGCCGCCTGCTTCGATGGTCCAGCGGGAATCTTCCAACTCTTCCTTTGTGTACGTCTCCTCGTAGTGGACGGGCCTGATACGCAAGATTTTTCCATCCCTGGTGTCGACCTGGGTCAAGTCGCCGCCAGTACCGCCAGACGCAATGCTTTGGAAGGTTGTTTTGATTTCGCTCATCTGATCTCCTCCTTCTCTCCTGTCGATTAGCCATGCGTTTTTCATAGCTGCATGGCTCCCTGGAAGTAATAGTACGGAGGGCGAGCTCGCTGCATAATCCGCTAACGGAACCTTATGGATATCCATTTGGCCCCTTTAGTATCTATTCGGCAATCACCTCGAGGGGAACCATCTGCGCACAAGGCATTGCACCCTCACGATACGGTTCGTTGCAGCCTCCGCAGGGATAGCCGCAAACCACGCGGCTCTTTCGGCAGGGTAACGGTTTCACCGCCTCTTTGAATATGGCGGTCATATCGGCGCCGCACATGGCGCACCGTGGCATGCTGGGGCCGCCTTTTTCGATGATTTTTCGATCCATAACATTACGACGGTGGGGGAGATTGAAGAAGAGCAGGTATTCTTCGCGCGTCATCTCTTCCGTCTTTCCGCAGACGGGACAGGAAGCTTGGATAATTCGTTTAGGTCTGCACTTTCCGCAGGTTGGATTGCAAGAGGCCGCATAGCACATGACGCTACCTCGACAAACCTGCTTTTACGGCCCAAACCGCAAGCTGCACGCGATTGTCTACGCACAGTTTGCGCATGAGGGACGAGAGCTGCTTCTTCACGGTGCCTGCCGAGAGAAAGAGCTGCTCTCCGATTTCTTCGTTGGAGAGGCCATTTGCGACCAGGGAAAGCAACTCGGTTTCTCGTTCGGTGAGCAAGGCAGCTTGAGCTTCGCTTTCCGCAGAAAGATAGGTTCGAGAGCTCACCTCTTTGATTACCTTCGCCGCGACGATTCCGGACAGCGAGCCTTCGCCCGCAGCGATGCCGCGCAGTCTGTTGCGAAGCTGGCGCGCTGGCGTATCCTTGAGGATGTAGCCGATTGCGCCGTTTTGGATGGCGCCAAAGAGGTGCTCGTCTTCTGCCGACACGGTAAGCATCACGATTCTGACTTGAGGATATCGGCTGCAAATTGCGGCGGTGGCGGAAATGCCGTCCATAACGGGCATCTGGACGTCCATAAGGATCAAATCTGGTTTGCGCATGGCACAGAAGTCAACGGCTTCCTGACCGTTTGAGGCTTGACCAATGATCTCGAATTCATGCCAGTGTCCCATGAGCTCGCAGAGCCCTTCTCTGTAAAGAATCTGGTCATCTACTACAAGAACACGAATTGACTTTTGTCTGGATGAGTCCATAAGCCCGTTTACCACTTTCCAATTCGGGGTACGTAAACACGAACCACGGTACCGTCCTCGCTTGATACTATTGTCAACTTTCCCCCTATGGCATCAGCGCGTTCGTGCATGATTTTGATTCCAAACCTGGCGGGGGACACCGCGTCCACGTCAAACCCGCATCCGTCGTCGGTTACGGTCATTAGCAGGTTAGAATCATCTTCATGAAGCGAAACGACTACACGGGAGGCCTGAGCGTGGCGCACCACATTGGAGAGGCATTCACGCAAAATGCGGGACAAATGCATCGAGGTGATGACGTTTAGGGACAAGGGTTCGTTTGCGATGTCCTGCTCGAGGGTCGTTTTGATGCCCCATTCACTTTCGAAATTGCTGAGAATCGGGATAATGGATTCGGTCCACTCATCGGTGCGGTCGAGGGGCACGCGTAAAGACAGCATCTCGTCGCGGAACACGCGGATCGTTTTTCCGCAAAGCGCCTCCATCTTTTCCAATCCCCGCTCGACGAAATCCATATCGCCCTCTTCGTATGAGGCCAAAATCGATGCAGAACAAAGCGATAAGGACCCTACGAGATGGGAGACATTATCGTGGATTTCCGAGCTGAGCCGCTTTCGTTCTTCAAGAAGCGCCAGGCTGATATGCTTATTTTCGGTCATGGCACTGCTAACAAGCGACCCGAGGACGCGACCGCAGATTTTCAGGTACGATATATCATCGCGCTCCCAAGTAATCGCTCGTTTGTACCTGGTAGAGCATATGCCAAAGGTCGAGCCGTCTGCTACGATGGGGATGCTGATGGCGGAAAGATAGCCATGTTCGAGGGCGAACTTCGGAATGCGATCCTTAATATGGGGTCGAGTATAATCCATGATGATGGGTTCTTTAGCCTCGAAAAGCCATCGCAACCTTCCTATGCCTGTCGGCATTTCATCCGACCACTCCGTTGCTTCGGGGATGGGTCCGAACCTCTTCAAGGTGCCGTAGTCTGCCGAAAGCAAATGAAGGAAGGTGCCATCGCCGCACAATACGGCGTTCACTGCAGTTGTGAGGTTTTTGAACAGCTCTTCATGGGATGCGACGCCATGTCCAGCCTCGCAGATGAGAGCAAGTCCCTCATCGCGAGGTACGGTGCTGTTCTCGTCGAATGTGCTCATGGGTCACTACCTTTCATGAGATCTTCAGCTCGGCGGTAAAAGCATTCCACGAGGGGCAGGTTTACCTGTGGAAATGTTACACCAACCCTCACCACAGTCCACAAAGAGAGGCCGGAGCGTTATCCCACCATGATGCTTCCCCGTACCGAGGTATATCACCTGTCTGACAGAGGGGTCGTCGCAAGCCCATAGGTTAGTTGCCGCTTCGTGAAATACTCGACCGCAGGCATCGGTCAAGGTAATGCGCTGGTAATCTATGCCGCAGATATCGATCGGTGCTATGTCACGCTCTTCGCACCATGCGTTGATGTTCGCAAGCCGTTTTCTTGCGGTTACCTTGAAATTATCTTCAGCTGAAAAGCCCATCGCTCATCAGTCGTGCTCACAGCCGCATTCGGCTTTGCGGCCACGGTCGCCGTCAATTTGCTCCCGCAAAACATCGCAGCCGCATGCGCAGCCAGAGCCGTGGCGCTCCTGTTCCACCGCGCTTAGGGGGGTTTCGGCTTCCACGACCGTGATGTCGAAGGAAATGTCTTTGCCGGCTAGCTCGTGGTTTCGATCAACGTGAACGAGACCGTCCTGAATCTTCAAGATTTTCATGCGAAAAGGCCCCTCGGAAGTATTCAGAACGACGTATTCGCCAACGGGAAGATCCTCCCAATGGGGGAACGAGAGACAGGGGACAGTCTCGATGAGCTCTTTCCTATATTCACCGTATGCCATATCGCAGGGGATGGAAACAGTGCGGCTTTCGCCCACCTCCATCTGACTTACCGCAAGATCGAAGCCTGGAATCATCTGGCCTGAACCGACCTCGAATTCCAAAAGCCTGCCACCATGCATCTCGGTACTGTCGAATACGGTTCCATCTGCAAGATATCCGATATAGCTGACTTTAACTGTATCTCCAATTGAAATCATAGTATTTCCGTTCCCCCGCATGAACTCCTGCTTCGATTTTCCATGAGGAGAAATGACTTGCATATCCCCATTCGGGCCGTTTTGCCCCGTCGCATTGCCGCAAGCAGTCTCTTCTGATCAAATCGCGCGCCATTTGCAAAAAACGAAGACATCCTGAGATTGACCCTTTTGATGCACCTAAGTGTCGCCGAACGGGGATTATCGAGCCCACTTTACGTTTCTAATATCAAAGCTAACAAGGAGTCGTGCCGGCGCGACTCCGGTTTGCAAGCTTCTGCAAATGAAAGGAGTTGGTTATGGGGTTGGCAATGTTGGAGGGCAAGGATCTACTCGTAGGGAAGAAGATTGTTGTCACTGGTAGCGCTGGCGGCATCGGCTCTGCCACAGTGGACGAGCTGGTTCGTCAAGGCGCAGTGGTTTACGCTATCGATATCAAAGATGAGCTGGGTCAAGGTTTTGTCGACGACGCTAACAGCAAGGGCTATTCGGGCAAGGCCATTTACGCTCATTGCGACTGCACGGTAAAGGAGGATGTCGAGAAGACTTTTCATGCCGCCGATGACGAATTGGGCGGCTTTGACGTTTTAATCCATTGCGCGGCGAAGATGCAGCCAATGAAGAACCCTGAGGATTTCACGTTCGAGGATTTTCGCTTCATTTTCGATGAGGACATGTGGGGGACCATTTTGGTTGATCAGGTTGCGCGCGAGATCATGGCGAAGTACGAGGGCGGCTCAATCATAAACTACAGCTCCGAGACCGCTCTTGCAGGCAATCCGATTGACGGTCTGTACTCCTCGGCAAAGGCGGGAGTACACACGTGGACGCGCTGCATCGCCACGGCATGGGGCCACGCCCACAACATCAGGTGCAACTCCATTATGCCGTGCATGAAGACTCCCATGTACAGGGACTATGTTAATAATATGCCCGACGATGAGCGCGAAGCGTTCTTGGCAAGTCGCAGACTAAAGCACCCCATCAAGGGAGACATGGGCGACCCCGATGTGGACATCGCGCCGGTTATGGTGTTTCTGTCTTGCGAGATGTCCCAATACATCACAGGTCAGATTTTCTGCGTCAATGGCGGAAACGCCATGGTTCGCGGTTAAAAGGGGACCTGCAGTATCTCCAAGATCGCTTAATTTGCAGACGCATCATCTCCGATTGTGGCTGAGGGGCGTTTCATTGGACCGATACAGCAGATGAAGCACGCGGCCTGCTTGATCCGCACATCGAGCAGGCCATCTTTTTGCCCTCTCTTGATAAGGAGTGAGTGATGGAAAACGAGTTGACGAGCAAGTCGACCTTGACCAATCCGTTTACCGAAGCCCCTGACGGGAAAAAACGCTTGATTCTATTTGCAATATTTGTCGCAATCCTAGGATCGATGATGCAGTCCAGCACCCTTTCAACCATGTTACCCATGGCAGCAGGGGAGATAGGTGGGAAGGACTACTACTCGCTTGCGTCGACGATCGGCGCGCCCCTGTCCATTGCGGCAATGCCCCTGTGGGGCTATATCGCCGCACGCAGCCCTCATTTGAAGGTGCCCCTGTTTATGGTCTCAATGGCGGCAGGCGTGGTGACAATGGTGCTGCGTCTGTTCGCGCCTTCAATGGCAATGGTCATCGTCGCCATGGTGTTTTGGGGCTTTGTGAGCCCGGGCATTTTCGTCGTTGGCTATGCGTTGATCAGGGATATGTACGACGCACAAAAGGCAGGTGTCTACCTGGGCGTCTGCTCAACGCTTATGATGATTGCGATGATTGCGGGCCCCGTGGGAGCGGGCGCCCTGATGACGTATGTTGGATGGCGATCGCTGAACATCCTCATTCTACCCTTTATGGTTCTTGCGCTGGTGCTTCCAATCTTTGGCGTGAAGGTAACGAAGGAGCAAGCTGCTCATTTGGCCTATGGCGGCGGTGCGTTCGATATTTTGGGGACGGTGGCTCTCACCATTGGCTTGGGCGGCCTTATTCTTTACTTGTCCATGGGCACGAGCCTGCTGCCGTTCTTGAGTCTGGGTTCTAATGTGCTTTTGGCTGTGACGATCGCGGCTTTGGCATTGATGGTTGGCGTGATAATCAAGAAGAAGGAATCGGCCATTATTCCCACCCAAGCCCTTCGCAACCGCAACGTGCTAGCATTCACTGCTGCGAATTTCTGTGCAAATTTCTCTAATATGGCAGCATTCTTTTTCCTGCCGAGCTTCATTATCTACGTGCTTGGCGGAACCGGCACGGACTCGGGTCTCGTTATGGCCTGCTTCTCAGTCGTAGGCGTGTTCTTGGGTCCCATTGTCGGCAAGGCCATCGGAAAGTCGGGAAGCGCAAAACTGATGCTGTCCGCCTCAGCTGTGCTAAGAGTAGTGGTCTCGCTGTCGTTGATTCTGGTTTTGACGAACTTCCCGACCGTTCCTGCCCTTATGGGCATGATGCTCGTGGCGGGTCTGTACAACAGCCTTCACGGCGTGTCCTTTAGCGCTGGCCCGCAGGTGCAGCTGCCCGGGGAACTTCGCGTTCAGGGAAATTCGGTCATTCAATGCGGTCAGAATTTCGGTTCGGGCGTGGGGACTGCCGTGTATACCGTGATCATCGGCATGTTCGGCATCACCGGAGGAATGCCCGTGGCCCTTATCGTGGCGGCGGTGTTTGGCGGGTTGACGCTTTTGTTCGCGATGATGCTCAAGAAGCTCCCGCAGGCGTAAATAGCCGCCAGCTCAAGAGCTGCAGGTTGAATGCAAGTTGCAATCAAAAACATGAACCTCGAAAACGGCTTTTATCCGCTGCGCGGCCCCATCGCATGATCGATGGGGCCGTTTTAGATGGGGGTCCTGTCAGAAAAGCGCGAAGCCGTATGGCGCAAAGGCGGGGGTGCGGTGCGCCTATTCACTACCGCAAAACGCCTGACGTCGTCGCATACTTTCTCGCGAAATTGCAGTATTATGTAAATTCTTATCGTGCAACGGCGACACTGCCCGCGCGGTAACTTGGTTGGGATTATCAGGGGAAAGGCACATATGGACTTCAACGCGTGGCTTGTCGACGTCAGCGGGCAGATCGACGGCTTTCTGTACACCTACATCTTGCTCGCCCTGCTCGTCATCGTGGGCATCTACTACACCATCCGCACCAAGGCGGTGCAAATTCGCTACATCAAAGACATGTTCACCCAGATCACCGAAAAGAAACATGTCGAAGGGAAGCGCTCCATCTCGTCGTTCCAGGCGCTCATGGTATCGACCGCGAGCCGCGTGGGCACGGGTAACATCGCAGGTGTCGCCACTGCTCTTGCCACCGGCGGCCCGGGCGCTGTGTTCTGGATGGGGCTTATGGCCATCGTGGGTGCAGCCTCCGCGTTCATCGAGTCCACGCTCGCGCAGATCTGGAAGGTTCGCGGCAAGGACGGCGAGTTCCGCGGCGGCCCCGCATACTACATCCACCAAGCACTCGGCAACCGCGGGCTCGGCGTACTGTTCTCCGTGTTGCTGATCTTGTGCTTCGCCTTCGGTTTCAACGGCCTGCAGGCGTTCAACGCCACGAGCGCGCTCGAGTACTACCTGCCCGGAGATGCCATGCCGAAGGCAGCAATCGCATCGGGCATCGTGCTCGCGGTTATGACCGCAGCCGTAATCTTCGGCGGAACGAAGCGCATCAGCGTGATCACGTCGATCGTGGTTCCTATCATGGCCATCGCCTACATCGCGATCGCGCTCTGGACGACCATCACCAACATCACCTGGCTGCCCCAGGTCTTCGCGCTCGTCTTCTCCTCGGCATTCGACTTCCAGTCGATCTTCGGCGGCTTCGCGGGCTCGGTCGTCATGCTCGGCATCAAGCGCGGCCTGTACTCCAACGAGGCCGGCATGGGCTCCGCACCGAACGCCGCCGCCACCGCAAGCGTGTCCCATCCGGTGAAGCAGGGCCTTGTGCAGAGCCTGTCGGTCTACATCGATACGCTGCTTATCTGCACCTGCTCGGCGATGATGGTGCTCGTGTTCTACGTGCAGGACCCCGCAGCCGCCGCGAACCTCAACGGCATGCCGCTCGTGCAGATGGCCGTGAACAACTCCGTCGGCGAGGCGGGCATCCACTTCATCACGTTCGCCATCTTCGCGTTCGCGTACTCGAGCCTTATCGGCAACTACTTCTACGCCGAGAGCAACCTGCGCTTCATCAAGGGCGATAGCAAGGCGCTGCTCACGGTCTTCCGCATCGTGTGCCTGCTCGTCATCTTCTACGGCGCCACGAACAGCTTCGATCTGGCATGGAACTTAGCCGACATCTTCATGGGCCTCATGGCGATCATGAACCTCATCGCGATCCTGCTGCTCGGCAAATGGGCGCTTGCCGCGCTCGACGATTACTCGGCGCAGCGCAAGGCAGGCAAGGACCCCGTCTTCGTCGCCGACAGCATTCCCGGCATGCCGAAAACCGACTGCTGGCATCTTGAGGAGGTGCGCGACTTCGGCGAGCCGCCCGTGAAGGAATACCTCGACGAGGCGATTGAGACCGATTACGTCGGCCTGAAATAGGTTATTCCCGAACTATCGGGAAACGGAAACATCCTTAAACGAAAGGGCCCCGGTTCTTATAATTTAAGGCACATATTGCTCGCGCCGTATCAAGGGAGGCTGACAATGGATCGTGCAGAATTCATGGCTCTGGAATCCTCGAAAAAGGCCGAAGTGCTCAACGCGCTCCTCGATGAGGGGAAAAACCAGAAAGAGGCCATGGGCGCCGTCGGCGTCACCATCAAAGACCTCATGGTAACGCAGGTGTTCTTCTCAAAGACCGAGGGTCGCTTCAACGCGAACGCCGTGGGCGGTTACTCGAATTTCCACAGCGACTCGACGGGCGAGGCCGCAAAGTAGCCCATCACGCGCTACAATCACCAGCAGACCGAAAGCAGGGGCTGCCGCAATCACGCGGCGGCCCCTGCTTTGCGCGACGGCATCGACGGTAAGGCTTTCCAGAATGCGAAGGGGGGAGGGCATGCTCGGCATAGGCATCGACATAGGCTCCACTGCAACGAAGATCGCCGTGCTCGACGATGGCGGCGCAGTCGTCGACGTGGACGTGCGCCCCAGGCGCTATTCGCCTGGCCCTGAGGCGACTTCGCCCATCTTCTCCAGGTTATCCACGAAGTCCGCAATCAACGCGGCGGACTGGTCGCACACGAAAACGCGCTCCCGGTTGTCGATGGCGACTTCCTTCACGATACCCGCCTTGACCAGCTGGCGCATCGCCTCGTTCGTGGCACCGTAGCTTTTCCCAATACAGCTGGCGGCGTGCCGCGTTGCCAGCTGGGGAACGGCCAAGAACAGATCGAGCAGCCTGTCGGTCGCCGAGTTCGCAGGAATCTTGAGCCCGCGCGACCTCCAACTATCGCGGAGCTTGCTCACCTTCGAGATGAACATGTTGGCGATGACGACGCCCATCGAGGTGTTGCGCGCATTGTAGGAAGCCCATTGCTCCTTGTAGACCTTATGGCTCTCGCTCGTCAGCTCTTTTCGGCTCGCATCCTTAAGGATCCTACGGTATTCTCGCTCCAAAGACGCGCCCCAGCAGATGGGAACCATAAGCTCGTTCGCGAAGAGGCCGCGCCGGAACATGGGCATGAACGCAAACAGCAAGCCGGTTCGGTCGATCATGGAGTCGAAAGGCACCATGCGCTCGAACGCATGGTGAATCACCGACGCCTGCCCCAAGGGCGAGAAGTACTCGCCGTTGCAGAAGTCGCACAGCTTCTTGACCTCACGGGGAATCTCAAGCGGAACCGACCCCTTCTTGTATGGCAGGTAGGTTTTACGGAAACCATGGCCACGTTCCTCGGAGCTGATGCCGTAAAGCAGGATTTCGTTGAGCCGCACGATCGTTTCCGGACTTGCCGTAAAACCCGGCTTCGAGATGCGCGAAATCCACTCGAGCGCCTGCATATAGTGCAGCGCCTCGATGGCGGCACCGCTCGCCTCCTCGGGCAACCGCACCATTGAGTGCATCATCGCGAGGCAGTGGTCGACGTCGTTGTCGAACTTCCAACCCGCGACATCGAAAAGAACAATCAGAGGCACGGGAGGAAGCGCGACGTCATGGGTCATGCGGATGGCGAACACGGCGTCGATCGCGAGCATCGTGTTCTTCAGATATTCGGCATGCGGAAGCTGCGCCGCCCGCTCCCCGAAGCGGATCATCTCCGCCTCGGCGCTGAAGAACGCCGCTTGCGTGTCAGCCGAGAATGGCTTGAAATAGTCCATGATTCCCCCTCGAAATCATGTATGTCCCCTGCAAAGATAATATAACAGCCAGCAGGCGTGAGGTGGGGAAATTAGTTCTCGCTGTCTCAAATTGGGGACACGATTGTCCTGAATTCCCGCTATTCAGAAATATTCCACGACTGAAACGTGTCTGCTTTCACGGGAAACGGAAACGCCCTATGCAGGCACCTGCCACGCCCTGCAGAATCGTCTTGGGAGCCGCGCATTGAGGACGCGGCAGCTCCAAGCGAGCTCGTTCCCTATGGAGAAGGAGGGGTCATGTCAAGAGATTCGTTAGTCGAGAAGTACAACGAGCGTCACGAGGGTGTCGACTACTTCTACACCACGTGCCACAACAACGGCTGCTGGGATGCCACGTGCTTGATCAAGTGCGGCATCAAAGACGGCAAAGTTGTCTCGATCGAGCCCGATGATTCCGTGAACGCGGGCATCGCGCGCGAAGACGACGACGAGAACGCCGTCCAAACCGGTATGCTGCAGGCCCGTGCATGCCCGATGGGCCATGCGTGGCGCCAAGAGCTCTACTCCGAGAACCGCCTGCTCTACCCCATGAAGCGTGTGGGCGAGAAGGGCAGCGGGCGCGGCCACTTCGAGCGCATTTCCTGGGACGAGGCGCTCGACACCATCGCCGAGAAGATGCGTGTCATGGCGAAGGAGAACCCTGACCATCCCTGGCTGTACTACTGCTACTACGTCGCGTTCGAGAGCTCCGACTTCCCGTTCGCATCGTACATGCCGGGCACCATCACCGGCTGGGGCGACCACTCCACTTCTGGCAGTGCCGCCGCAGAAGACTTCCATCTGGGCGTTCGCCTGACAGACTGCCTGATCAAGGGCACGTCCGACGCCTACCCAGGCTTCGAGGCGCCTGACCTTTTGAACTCCAAGCTCGTGGTCCTGTGGGGCTTCGACCCGATGGTCTCCTGGTTCGGCATGGTGCCCTACTACATGAAGTTAGCACAGGAGCGCGGCTGCAAATTCATCCTCATCGACCCCGTATACAACGTGAGCGCCGAGGTCCTAGGCGCCCAGTGGATTCCCATCCGCCCGGGCACCGACACCGCGTTCGGCCTGGCCGTGGCACACGTTCTCTACACCGAGGACCTCTACGACCATGACTACGTCGCCAAGTGGGTCGAGCCTGACGGCTTCGAGGAGTGGCGCAAGTACATCGTTGGCGACGTCGACGGCGTCGTGCACGATCCCGAGTGGGCCGAGCCCATCACCGGCATCCCCGGCGAGACCATTCGCGAGTTCGCGCGCTACTACGCGAAAATGAAGCCCGTCCATCTCCACCAGATGTACGGCGTTTCCAAGCGCAACCTGGGCGACTACGCTGCAGCAGTCGCGATGCTGCTCCAGGCGATGACCGGCAACCTGTCCATCCCCGGCGGCTGCGAGGGCGGCGGCGCCAACCTGGTTACTCAGCCTCGCATTTTCGCGCCTGTCCCCAATACGGGCCAGATTCCGGGCGATGTCGTCAACCCGATCACGAACAACAACAACAAGGTGACCGAGCTCATGCACTGCCAGAGGCTCTACGCGACCGGCGAGATCACCGAAGACGAGTTCCGCCGCCGCATCGGCTGCCCACCCGACAGCCCCTTGCCGTGCCTGAAGATGGCCATCATCCCCAACAACTACATCAACAACCAGCACAACGTCTCCAAGCGCATGAAGGGCTTCGCCAACATGGAATTCTCCTGGGGTTGGCAGTACTTCAACGACCAGCCGTCCATGGAGTTCCTCGACATCGTGCTGCCCTCGCCGATTATCCAGTTCGAGTCGACCGACATGCACTTCTTCGGCATCAACCGCTTCTGGGGATCGCCGTCGGGCATGATGAACTACTTCCTGTTCGCCGGCAAGGGCGTGAACCCTCCGGGAGAGATCCGCTCGAAGGACTGGGTCTGGATGGAGCTGGCGCGCCGCCTCGGCTTCGCGGACAAGTACAACCCCAAGATGCTCGACGTCACGGATTGGCGCGAGTGGGACGAGCAGGTCATCGAGCGCATCTACAAGCCCGCCTACGAGGAGTGGGCGAAAGACGAGACGGGCATCTTGGCCTACAACGGCATCGAGCCGCGCCCGTGGGAGGAGTTCGTGAAGCTGCCGATCGTGCGCGTTCCCGGCGAACCCGGCGAATGGTTCTATCCCTTCAAGAACACCGTTGAATGGGATCGCTCGCCGTTCAAGACCCCGTCCGGCAAGATCGAGTTCGAGAGCTCGTACGTCAAGAACAACGACCTCACCAAGACGCGTTACGGCGGACTCTACGACGCCTACCCGCGTTGGCAGCCGACCTACCAGGACCTTCCCGCCAACGACAGCTACTACCACCCCTGGACGCAGAACTACCCGCTGTCCATGGTCACGCCGGTTTCCACGTATCGCCAGCACTCCGCCAACGACCAGAACCCCTGGCTTAAGGGCGACTGCTACGAGCACATGGTCCGTATGTCCCCGGCAGACGCCGCCGACCGCGGCATCAAGACGGGCGATCGCGTGCTGGTCTACAACCAGTTCGGCGAGGTCGAGATCACCGCATACGTTTCCTCCAAGCTGCTCCCCGGCACGGTTTCCATCGCCCATGGCGAGTGGTCCAAGTTCGACCACGTCCGTAAGACGAAGCTCATGCCCTACGGCATCGACACCGCGGGCAACTGCAACTTGCTCATCGGCGACACCCATCTGCCGCACATCGTCGGCGCGCTGCTGACGGCAGGCTTGGTTGAGATCAGAAAGGTAGGGGAATAACCATGACCCAGTACGGATTCTTCTTTGACCAGAGCCGCTGCTATGGCTGCAAGGCATGCTCCGTCGCATGCAAGGACTGGTACGACATCGCGCCCGGCCCTGAGAAGTGGATGAGCGTGTACATGTGGGAGAAGGGGCGCTTCCCCAACCCCTCGATCGGCATCCTCGCCTTCAACTGCGGCCACTGCGACAACCCCGTCTGCGCTGCAGCCTGCGAGAACGGCGCAATCTTTAAGGAAGACAAGTACGGCGCCGTCCTAATCGACCAGGACAAGTGCAAAGGCGACCGCCACTGCTTCGAGGCCTGCCCCTACGGCGCGCCCAAGTTCACCAGCGACGATCCAGGCACGAAGATGAGCAAGTGCACCATGTGCATCGACCGCCTGGAAAACGACCAGCTGCCGCTGTGCGTGGCATCGTGCCCCATGCGCGCCCTCGACTTCGGCCCGATCAACGAGCTTCGCGAGAAGTACGGCAACGTGAGCCAGATCGAGACCATGCCGAGCCCGACTTTGACCAACCCGAACTGGGTCGCGAAGGCCAATCCGCCCAAGGAGCAGCTCATTCCTTACGACGCTGCGAAGGCCATCGAGCTGACGAAGCCGCGCACCAGCACCGACGACGTGTTCGAGGGCGACCTGTCGAGCGTCACCGAGTTCGATGCCGACGTCGCGTGCATCTCCGAGCTTCGCATGAAGAACGCCACGGTTGCCGAGGTCATGGCAGCCACCTCGAGCGACCAGGGTTAATCCCCCTTTAAGCAGCGGTGAGGGAGTGCGGGATCGCACGTGCGCGGCCCGCACTCCCCAAGCCGCCGAGCGATTGCCGCCCGCCTCGACCTCGGGCGGCGGAATGGAGTTTAAGATGGAACTGACACTCCAACACGCTGGCATCTACTGTCGCGATATCGACGAGTCGATCGCCTTTTACGAGGATGTCCTCGGCTGCAAACTCCTCTTCAAGTCCGACGCCATGGAGGGCGACAAGCCGCTCAAGATGGCGTGGATGAAGGGGATGGGCACCGCGTTCGAGCTGCTCGAGTGCGAGGACAAAACGACGTGCAATAAGGCTTGCGAATGCTTGAACCACCTGGCGCTTCGCGTCGCGAGTATGGACGAGTTCGTTGCTTTCCTGGGCGAGAAGGGCATCGCTATCGAAGCCGGCCCCTTCGACCCGCCACTCGAGTTCGACCGTCCACTCGGCTCCGGTGACGACGACCTGTTCACCGTGTTCGGCGATGCCGGCACGCAGCTGCGCATCATGTTCTTCCGCGGCCCTGGCGGCGAGCGCTTCGAGGTCCTTCAAGACAACATCAAGCCACTATAACCTTAGGCGGAGGGCGAGCGCCGAATGCGGTCTCGTCCTCTTCCCCGATTCCCTCCTAATAAGAACCCTATTAGACGTTGGGCCAGGATACCTGCAACCGCAAAGGGCAAGGGATGGAGCTATCTTGACCCAGCACTTCTCGAAGAGAAGGGAATTCCTATGGACACTAACAAGAAATACGCGAATTGGGCACTTATAGCCATCGCCATGCTGCTGTTCGGCACGGCCATCGCAACGGTTCAGTACAAGGTCCCCGTCGTCATGGGCGATATCATGATGAAGATGGACATGGACGCAGGGTCCGCCTCATGGCTCATGTCGATCTTCACCTTCGTGGGCATCATCTTGGCCCTGCCCACCGGCGCGCTCGCCAAGAAGTTCGGGCCGAAGACGATGCTGCTCGCAGCGGCGGTCGTCGTGGCAATCGGCTCGCTTATCGGCGCCTTCGCGGGCAACGGCACCATCCTCATCGTGTCCCGCGCGATCGAGGGCGTGGCGTTTATCTTCGTCACTATCTGCGGCCCTCTGGCCGTGCAGAAGTACGTTGCCCCCGACAAGATCGGCTCCGCGACGGGCATCTGGGCTCTTTGGGTCTGCCTTGGTTCTGTGCTGGGCGGAGTTCTGACCCCGACGCTTTACGCCGCCACCGGATTCGTGGGCGTGTGGGTAATCTACGCAGCTGTCGCCGTCGTTTTCGCGATCGTCGTTGCCGTCATCGTCAAGTTCCCCGGCGGCGAGGCGCTTGATGCGCCCAAGGCCGCAGCTTCCGAGGAGAAAGTGAGCTACTCCGAGCTCGTCAAGCCGAACATCCTTCTGTTCTTCTTCGCGTTCCTCGTGTTCAACCTGACGCTGCTCGCCGTTTTGGGCTTCGCGCCGACGTTCATGCAGCAGCAAGGCGTCGACCCCACGCTCTCCGGCTTCGTGAGCACCCTGCCGATGCTGCTTGCGGTCATCTCCTCGCCGCTGTTCGGCTCGCTTTCCGACAAGATGGGCCGATGCAAGCCGCTCTACCTGCTCGCCATGGTCGTCATGGGGCCGTGCACGCTGATTCTTCTCACCCAGACCGGTCCTTTGATGTGGGTCGGCGCCATCGTCATGGGTCTTGTCGGCCTCGGCGGACCTGTTATGTGCCTGACCTCCTACATTAACGTCCTCGGCCGCCCCGAGCTGATGTCGATCGGCATGGGCGTGCTCATGCTCGTCCAGAGCTTGGGCCAGTTTTTGGGCACGTGGCTTGTCCCTATGCTCCTCGGTCCCGAGATGTCCTCGTGGATGTTCGCCGGCATCGTGATGTGCATCATCGGCCTCATCGGCACGGGTGCCCTCGCCCTGTGCAAGTTCAAGTAAGGTTTGGGAGGTGCCTCGAGACACCCAGCCTTCTGGTTGAGCGCGCCGCGCCGCGCATGACGATTCCCTTCGCTGAACGAACATCCTCCGCGCACAGGTCAACCGTCATGCGAGCTGGTCGGGAGCGTGGCGCCTCGGTTTCCCCCACATGGAGGTTGAGCCCGCCATCAGCGTAACCAAACAACAAGCAAGCAAGATTCCCCTGAAAGCTTGCATCCGAAGCGCCCGCCGCATCCCACGGCGGGCGCTTCAGCGTTTTGGGTTGAGGCGACAAGCTGGATGGGTAAAGTAGATTGAGCGTTGTGCGCCATGGAGATTGCAGACGCGAGGCGAGAGAGCGACACGGCGATGAGCGGACGGGTCGCGGCAAAACCTGCGCACATCAGGCAATAATTTCGGCGAAGAAGGGGAGTGGTCTCCGGCGATGGCCCTCGATGCACCGAAGGTCGGGACGCGATTAAAGAACCACTCGTAAATATCTGCTTGCTTTATCACTCTACTGTGGTAAAGTGTGAGCCGTTCGAAAGAGGCGCAAGGAGAAACCGCAAGGCCTCGAAACGATGCAAGTAACGTGAACGCAACATCCGAGAGGCTGCAAGCGTTTACAATGAGTTGCCGCAGCACACGGGCGGAAGGTGCCACGTCGCCGGTCCTCGCCGGAGGAAAGGCGTCGCCAAGCTTGCCGCACGATGACGAAGGAGAAGGTACGACCGTGAATTACACAACGCCCTCGGGGTTTCGCGACATCTTAGCAGATGAGGCCGCGCGCCGCGAGGCAGCCGCGTTCGACGTGCAGCAATTGCTCTCGAAAAATGGCTACGTTCCCGTGGAGACGCCCACACTCGAGATCATGGACGTCATGAACGCCGGCGGGCGCGTGCCGGGGACCCCGTTCAAGCTTTTCGACTCGCGCGGCGATCTTCTGGCCATGCGCCCCGATGTCACGATGCAGATCGCGCGCATGTGCGCTACCCG
>OMNT01001201.1_pt1 | contig 25016 bp, 31 predicted proteins | sample 1672551 | NCBI WGS metagenome assembly OMNT01 (sample SAMEA3136698, study PRJEB25190) | human gut metagenome | reverse complement strand
TTTTAACAACACCACCTGGCGTTGCATCTTTAACCGAAGCAACGATTACATCACCGATAGCTGCATATCTTCTTGTAGAACCGCCTAATACACGGATACAGAGTAATTCTTTAGCACCTGTATTATCTGCTACTTTTAATCTGCTTTCTTGCTGTATCATGCAGGTAAACCTCCTTATACTTTTATCAAAGTCAAACTATTTAACTTTTTCTACGATTTCAACAAGTCTCCATCTCTTATCTTTAGATAAAGGTCTTGTTTCCATAACTTTTACTCTATCACCAATATTGCATTCATTATTTTCATCATGCGCTTTCAGTTTGTAAGTTCTTTTTACGATCTTATTGTAAAGCGGATGTTTTACATGGTCTTCTACTGCAACGACGATTGTCTTGTCCATCTTGTTGCTTACAACCTTACCAACTCTCGTTTTTCTCAGGTTTCTTTCCACGGTTATACTCCTTTCTGAATATCACCTAATTAAGCATTCTGGCTTTTTTCTGTGATCACTGTCTGGATTCTTGCGATATTCTTTCTTACTTCTTTGATTCTGCTTGTATTATCTAACTGATTTGTTGCGTTCTGGAATCTCAGATTGAAGAGTTCCTTTTTAGCAGCTACTAATTCTTCATTTAATTCTGCAACAGATTTTGCTTTTAAATCTTCTACAAATGTCTTAATTTTCACTGTTATCACCGCCTTCTAAGTCTGCACGAGAAACGATTTTACATTTACATGGTAACTTGTGCATCGCAAGACGTAATGCTTCACGAGCGATTTCTTCAGAAACGCCTGCGATTTCGAACATTACACGTCCTGGCTTAACAACTGCTACCCAGTACTCAAGGGAACCTTTTCCGGAACCCATACGTGTTTCTGCTGGTTTCGCTGTTACTGGTTTATCCGGGAAAATCTTAATCCAAACCTGGCCACCACGTTTGATATAACGAGTCATGGCAACACGGGCTGCTTCGATCTGATTAGATCTGATCCAGCAAGGTTCGGTAGCAACAAGACCGAATTCACCATAATTGATTTTGTTACCTCTGAGGGCTTTACCTTTCATGGTGCCACGGAACTGTTTACGACGTTTTACTCTTTTTGGCATTAACATTATTTATCGCTCCCTTCCTTATTTCCTTTAGTAGGAAGTACTTCACCGTTGTATACCCAAGCTTTTACACCAACTTTTCCGTAAGTTGTGTCTGCTTCTGCAAATCCGTAATCAATGTCTGCACGAAGTGTCTGAAGCGGAATAGTTCCTTCGCTGTAGAACTCTGTACGAGCCATATCAGCTCCACCAAGACGTCCGGATACGGATGTTTTGATTCCCTTTGCTCCAGATTTCATTGTACGCTGCATTGTAGATTTCATAGCACGTCTGAAGGAGATACGGTTCTCCAGCTGAAGAGCGATGTTCTCTGCAACAAGCTGAGCGTCTCTGTCTGGTCTCTTAACTTCTTTGATATCAACGATAAGCTTCTTGTCTGTGTATTTAGCAAGTTCAGCTTTAACTTTCTCGATCTCAGCGCCGCCTTTACCGATTACGATACCAGGTTTAGCTGTGTAAATGATAACTTTGACTCTGTCAGATGCTCTCTCGATCTCGATCTTGGAAACACCTGCGCTGTATAATTTCTTTTTAAGGAATGTTCTGATGTTGTAGTCTTCTACCAGGTAATCAGCGAAGTCTGCATCAGCATACCATCTTGAATCCCAATCCTTGATAACACCGACTCTAAGGCCATGTGGGTTAACTTTCTGTCCCATGCTTTTCCTCCTTATCTTTCATCCAGCACGATGGTGATATGGCTTGTTCTCTTCTCGATTCTGTAAGCTCTACCCTGTGCTCTTGGCTGAATACGTTTCATTGTAGGTCCTTTGTTTGCATAGCACGCTGCAACGTAGAGGTTATCTGCGCTCATTCCGTTATTGTTTTCTGCGTTTGCGATTGCTGACTCAAGCAGTTTCTTCAGAACGCTTGAAGCGTATCTCGGATTATATGTGAGGATACCAAGTGCTGTCTGCACGTCTTTACCACGGATTGCATCTAATACATAGCAGGCTTTCTGAACAGAAATTCTTGCATAAGATAATTTTGCAGACGGTCTTGTCTCTCTATTACTCTCATTTCTGGCTCTCTTAATCTGGCTTCTATGTCCTTTTGCCATTTTAAAGTGCCTCCTTTCGTCATATTCAATATTCAGGTAAACACCTGGGTTGCCCGGACCGCTTCTTGCGATCAGGCAGCCTGGTGAAAAGTACTAACTAACGAACACCGGATTTCTTTTCGTCTTTTCCGTGTCCTCTGTAGGTTCTGGTAGCAACAAACTCACCAAGTTTGTGACCAACCATATCCTCAGTAATATATACCGGCACATGTTTTCTTCCGTCATGGACAGCGATTGTATGTCCAACAAAAGACGGGAAGATTGTGGAACGGCGTGACCAAGTTTTGATTACGGATTTATCATTTGCAGCGTTTAATGCATCTACTTTTTTAAGTAAGCTCTGATCTGCAAAAGGTCCTTTTTTCAGTGAACGAGACATTCTTAATCCTCCTTATTATTTGCTTAAAGCTTTTCCATCGCGTCTTCTTACGATGAGCTTGTTGGACGCTTTGTTTTTCTTTCTTGTCTTCAGACCAAGAGCAGGTTTGCCCCAAGGTGTACACGGACCTGGACGTCCAACCGGAGCGCGGCCCTCTCCACCACCATGTGGATGGTCATTCGGGTTCATAACAGAACCGCGAACTGTAGGTCTGATTCCCATGTGACGCTTACGGCCAGCTTTACCGATGTTGATCAGGTTGTGATCACCATTTCCGATGATACCAACTGTAGCACGGCAGATGATCGGAACCATTCTCATCTCACCAGATGGGAGACGAAGTGTAGCGTATTTGCCTTCTTTAGCCATAAGCTGAGCACCATTACCAGCGGAACGAACCATCTGTCCGCCCTTTCCTGGGTGAAGCTCAATGTTATGAACCATAGTACCAACCGGGATAAGCTCTAACGGTAAGCAGTTACCTACACGGATTTCAGCTTCCGGTCCGTTCATAACTTTCTGTCCAACTTTAAGTCCTTCCGGAGCAAGAATGTATGCTTTCTCGCCATCTGCATAGCAGATAAGTGCGATGTTTGCTGTTCTGTTCGGATCATACTCAACAGATTTAACTACTGCCGGGATTCCATCTTTTCTTCTCTTGAAGTCAATGATTCTATATTTTCTACGGCTTCCGCCTCCCTGATGTCTTACAGTGATCTTACCCTGGTTGTTACGTCCAGCGTTTTTCTTTAAAGACACGGTAAGGGATTTCTCTGGTGTTGCTTTAGTGATCTCAGAGAAGTCGGAACCAGTCATATGTCTTCTAGACGGGGTATATGGGTTATAACTTTTGATTCCCATTTCTTTTCTCCTTTCAAATTTGTTCTCACGCTTTTGAATGCGTATAAACTGCTATCTGTTAATTAAAGACCCTCGAAGATCTCGATGTCTTTGCTGTCCTCTGTAAGGGCTACGATAGCTTTTTTGGATTTAGCAGTTTTTCCAACTACCATTCCGCGGCGTTTTTTCTTACCATCAAGATTCATGGTATTTACGCTTTTAACTTTTGTTCCATCGAACATTTTCTCAACTGCTTCTTTGATCTGAGCTTTGTTTGCTTCCGGATGAACAAGGAAAGTATATTTCTTCTCACCCATAGCAGCCATGGATTTTTCAGTGATCACTGGTCTTTTGATCACGTCGTAATATTTAATATCTGCCATTATGCGTATACCTCCTCGATGGATGCTACAGCGTCTTTAGTTACTACTACAGTACCGTGGCTCATAACATCATATACGTTGATGCCGTTAGCAGCTACAGTCTGTACGTTCTCGATATTTCTTGCAGAAAGGATTACGTTCTTGTCTTCCTGTGCTGTTACAATAAGAGCTTTCTCTGCTTTCAGGTTTGTAAGAACCTTCTGCATTTCTTTTGTCTTTGCATCAGCAAGTGCAAGGCTATCAACAACTACGAATTTATTGTCCTGAACTTTGGAAGTCAGAGCGGATTTAAGAGCTGCTCTTCTTTCTTTTTTGTTCATTTTTACTTCATAATCTCTTGGAGTTGGTGCGAAAATAATTCCGCCGCCTGTCCACTGTGCAGCACGGATGGATCCCTGTCTAGCATGACCGGTTCCTTTCTGTCTCCAAGGTTTTCTTCCGCCACCGCTTACTTCAGAACGAGTTTTCGCTTTCTGAGTACCCTGGCGTTTATTTGCAAGCTGACGAACAACAGCAAGGTGAACAAGATGCTCATTGACTTCAACGCCGAATACTGCATCGTTCAGCTCCATTGTTCCAACTTCATTGCCTTCCATATTATAAACAGTTACGTTTGCCATTTGTGTGCTCCTCCTTTCTTATTATAAGGACTTTACTGTCTCTTTGATTGTAACCAAAGATTTCTTAGGTCCTGGAACAGCACCTTTAACTAACAGTAAGTTATTCTCTGTATCTACACGTACGATCTCAAGATTCTGAACAGTTACCTGAACATGTCCCATGTGACCTGGCATATGTTTTCCTTTGAAAACCTTGCTCGGATCGGAGCAAGCGCCGTTGGAACCTGCATGACGATGATATTTAGAACCGTGAGCCATAGGTCCTCTGGACTGGCCATGTCTCTTGATGGCGCCCTGGAAACCTTTACCTTTGGAGATTGCAGTAGCATCGATGTGATCTCCTGCTGCAAAGATGTCAGCCTTGATTTCCTGTCCAACCTCATACTCGCCGGCATTGTCAAATCTGAACTCTTTTACAAATCTTTTTACAGCTACACCAGCTTTATCAAAGTGGCCTTTCTCCGGTTTGTTGACCAGTTTCTCTCTGATCTCGCCGAAGCCAACCTGAACTGATGTGTATCCATCGTTCTCCTCAGTTTTAACCTGAGTTACAACGCAAGGACCTGCCTGTAAAACAGTTACCGGAATTAACATTCCATCTTCATTGAAGATCTGAGTCATTCCGACTTTAGTAGCTAAAATAGCTTTCTTCATTTCTTTCTTCCTCCTTATAGCGGATTACCATTCGGTAATCATATAGTTAATGTCAAATGACATTATTAGCGGTTTTTCATCTTGATATCGATGTGAACACCAGCCGGCATTTCCAGTCTGGAAAGTGCATCTACTGTTTTCTGAGTTGGTGTCAGGATATCGATAAGTCTCTTATGAGTTCTCTGCTCAAACTGCTCTCTGGAATCTTTGTATTTATGAACAGCTCTTAAGATTGTAACAACCTCTTTCTTAGTAGGAAGCGGAACCGGTCCACTTACCATTGCTCCGTTCTTCTTTACTGTCTCGATGATCTTTGCTGCAGATGCATCAACGAGCTGATGATCATATGCCTTTAATGTGATTCTCATTACCTGATTTGCCATAAAAAAAGTCTCCTCCTATTCGTACTCAATTATGCAGTACGACAAGCGGCGACTGTACACATCTCCGTGTGTGTCTTTCGACTTCTTTACACACGTCCATCCCGTTGATGGTTTCTGAACTTGTACAGTGACTTGTCGTCAGTTTCCTAACTTGACATTCGCTCCACGGAAAACCTACCAATGTGGTAGCAACCTCGCGCTTCATAGCTATCAATGTCACAGCAAGGATTAGTATATACGATGATCTTTAAGAATGCAAGTGTTTTTTTTAATTTTTTTAAATTTTTTTAAAAAAGAAAAAAACGGCTCATTTCTGAACCGTTTCTTTCTTATATAATAGGTAGTTATTTATTCTTCCATGTCGTCTGCTTCACCGCTGATGATATCTGAGTAATCGAACAATGTCACGTTTGTGATATCATCTTTTACGATATCCGGTGCATCACCGGCCTTCTTCACACGGTTTGCCAGCTGTGCTGCGGAAAGAGACGGCATTGCAAGACTTCCGATTGTAACCGGTTCCTCTTCCTCCTCCCCTGCTTCTACAGCTCTTCTTGGCTGCGGACGGGCTGCTTTCGGTTCCGGCTGCCTTCTCTGTATTCTTTCTGCTGCCGGAGCTTCCTCCAGGTCTTCTGAGGTAGCTGCCGCAATCTCTTTCTTCAGTTCCTCATGTGCTTCACTGGCTGCTGTCTGTGCTGTACGCGCCATTGCGGAAGCTTTTCTTCCAGCAGGACGTTCCGTAACATCCTCCTCATCAATCTCATCTACAAAGCCACCGGTACGTACTTTTCGTTTCTCCGCTTTTTTGCTTTTACGTTTACGCGCTTTCTCTTCCTGAAGGATTTCTTTTTCTTCTTCCTTCATTCTTCTGGCACGTTCTTTTTCTTCCCGTTTCAGTTCTTTTTTTGATTTTACATATCCGGGTTCCGGATCATCCATGTCATCCTGCACATCCTCCGGCTCTTTTTTCCAGAGTTCCGCAATCACATAAAGAATAATCAAAAACAGAACAACCAGACCGAGAATAATCAGTCCTTCAATGCTTTCTGTAGCAACCAGCAGATATCCCACATATCCAATGGTAATGACAACCTTCGGAACATAATCTCCAACCTTGATTGTAAGTGTCTTGTCTCCAGAAACAGACTGATCTGTAACCGTTCCTGTTCCTTTGGATGCATCAATATTCGTGATGGTATATTTATATGTCTTGGAATCTTTCTCAACAAGAATCGGTGTACCTACTGTGATTTCAGAGCTTTTCTCCGGAATTGCATATGTAACGGAACCTACCGGAAGGTTCGTCGCACTGTCGGACTTATCCACGATCACAGTTCTCACTCCGAAAAACGGTGGAAGAACAAGCCCCAGCACACAGATCAGAGTACATATCACAACAAGATGTACAATAAATTTCAATACTTTTGACATAGGTAATCTTCCTCTTTCATATTAATAAGCGCCTTGAAGCGGAAAGGGATACAGCGGGAATCGGTCTTCCTTTCCGTCTGTATCCCTTTATATTCCTCATTCACAGAATCTCCCGTTCTGTGAACTGCTCTGTCCAAATTGATTACTGGTTGCTTAAATACTGTTCAATGCTCTCCATTGCCGCATTCTCATCATCACCGTTGGCAGACAGTGTGATCTCTTCACCTGCGTCAAGTCCCAGCGTCATCATCCCCATGATACTTTTTGCATTGACTCTTTTTTTGCCAATCTCAACATAAATTTCACTGTTAAACTGGCTTGCCACCTGAACAAGCTGTGCTACTGGTCTTGCCTCCAGTCCAGTGGATAAGTTGATAGTGATTGGTTTTTTAATCATAATAGCTCCTCCTTGTTCTCCCGCAGCTCATCTGCGATCTCACTCAGCTTACGAAGCCGGTGATTCACACCTGATTTGCCCACCTGCGGATTCAACATCATACCTAATTCTTTCAGTGTGGCATCTGGATACTTAAGCCTCAGCCTGGCCACCTGAGCCAGTGCATCGCTCAAACTTTCAAAGCCGACCGTTCTGCTGATCAGCTGTATGTCTTCCACCTGTCTCACTGCCGCATTTACCGTTTTATTGATATTCGCAGCCTCACAGTTTACCTTCCGGTTCACTGTATTACGCATTTCCTTAAGAATCCGGATATTCTCCAGATTCATAAGTGCTACGTTCGCTTCCATGACTGCCAGCATGTCAACGATCTGTGCGCCTTCTTTCACATAGACCACATATGATTTCTTGCGCACTACAATTTTAGCTTCTACGTGAAAACTGCGGATAATCCCCTGTAATTGTTCTGCTTTTCTCTTGTCCGGACATACAATCTCAAAATGATATCCTTTCTCAGGATCGCTGATTGAACCAGACGACAGAAAAGTACCGCGAATAAACGCACGCTTGCAGCAACTCATCTGAACTACAAGCGAATTATCCATTTCAAGTAACCCGGTTTTGTTATCCACGGAAAGTTTCGTTCCCTGCAGAACTTCCTCTGCCCTGGCCGGATCTGTAACTTCTACAAGATATACCCTGCCCCGTTTCAGATGGGACCCCTCCCTGATAACAATCGCTGTCTCTATATTAAATGTTTTTCTTAATAATGTAAAGCTTTTTCTTGCAACTGCTTCATTTTCTGTCTGAATCCACAGCTTTCTGTTTCCGTCCGGCAGATTTTCCACATGACCGCAGCCACAGAGTAACGCCGCCATTTCTGCCACCTGACAGTGTCTCGCCGGACTGAACTGCCCTGCAAGCTCTTCTTTAACTTTTCCTGAAAATGACATCCCGAACCCTCTTTTATATCTTCACTGCAGTGCTTTTCCTGCATTATTTTTTCAGAAGTCTGTCCTTCTCCGCATCTCTGTGTTCCAGACGAATTCCATAATCCTCCGCTTTTGACAACCTGGAATACAGTTCTCTGGCAATGGTAACCGAGCGGTGTTTGCCGCCTGTGCATCCGATGCCGATTACAAGGCTTGTTTTCCCCTCTTTTATATAATTGGGAATCAGAAAACGAATCATATCTTCCAGTTTATCCGCAAACGCCCTCGCAACATCGCTGTCCATCACATAATTAAATACCGCATCATCCAGACCTGTAAGAGGCCGCAGTTCATCCACATAATAAGGATTAGGCAGAAAGCGCACATCAAAAACAAGATCCGCGTCTGCCGGGATTCCATACTTAAAGCCAAAGGAAAGAACCGAGATCATAATGTTGCTGAATTCTCTGTCATCCACAAAAATTTTCTCAATTTCCTGACGGAGTTCCCTTGTAAGAAGGTGGCTGGTATCAATGATATAATCCGCCCGCTTGCGGAGGAATCCGGTTATCTCCCTTTCCAGACGGATTCCCTCATCCACCCTTCCTGTTCTTGCCAGCGGATGGCTTCTTCTCGATTCTTTATAACGCTTCACAAGGACAGAATCTTCTGCATCCATAAAAAGAATTTCATAATCATATCCTGTCTGTTTCATACGGTCAAGAACCACTTCCAGCTCATCAAGGGCACTTCCACTCCTGGCATCAATTCCCAGTGCCACATTTCTTACATTCTCACTCTGCATTTCCGGAAGAAGGGAGGCAAATTTTTCCAGAAGCTGAATCGGAAGATTATCCACACAAAAATATCCCATATCCTCCAGCATTTTAAGTGCTGCGGTTTTTCCTGCTCCTGAAACTCCTGTAACAATTACAAAACGCATAGTCTCTCTTCCTTTCCCACTTTTCTCTTCCTGTATTCCTATTCGAAATCACCCAGGAATTTCACTTCCGGTTCCAGAGTAACTCCGTATTTCTTATATACAATATCCCTTACATTATCCATCAGTGTGCGGACATCCTTTGCAGTTGCGCCCCCTGCATTAATCACGAATCCGCAGTGTTTTTCGGAAACCTGGGCACCGCCCACCTGATAACCGGCAAGCCCGCTGTCCATAATCAATTTCCCCGCAAAATAACCTTCCGGTCTCTTAAATGTACTTCCCGCACTTGGATACTCCAGAGGCTGCTTGGTTGTACGCCTGATAGTCAGATCCTTCATGGTTTCACGGATGGCTTCCTGGTCTCCTTCTTTCAGCTGAATCTTTGCTTCCAGAACTATATAACCTGCTTTTTTTATGACGCTGGTACGGTATCCCAGTTCCAGTTTTTCTGCAGGGAGGGAAAAAATCTCTCCCTCTTTGTCCATCACAGTTACCTCACAGAGAACATCTTTCATCTCCCCGCCATATGCACCTGCATTCATCACTGCCGCACCGCCGATCGTTCCCGGGATCCCTCCTGCAAACTCAAAGCCTGTAAGAGATGCATTCTTCGCAGCTGCTGCCACTGCAGAAAGCAATGCCCCTGCCTGTGCGGTAATTGTCGTGCCCTCAGTCTTTACGGCAGACATGTTTTTGTAGATCTGAATCACTACTCCACGATAACCGCCGTCTCCAACAAGAAGATTGCTTCCGTTTCCAAGAATAAAATATGGAATTCCTTCTTTTTTGCAGAGTCTGACGATTGCTCCTACATCCTCACTTTTCTCAGGAACCAGAAAATAATCGGCTGGTCCTCCAATCTTAAAAGTAGTATGCTGGCTCATAAGTTCTTCTGTAAAAACACGGTCTTCTCCAAGAAGATCGCAGAACATTTTTCTGATTTCTTGATTCACTTTTTCTGTTCCTCAGTCTTTCTGTTTTATTTCCTGTATCATCTATATTCTCTTTCAGCTGCGTAAAGTCGTTCCCGCTGCCAGAATGTCCCGTGCCACTTCCCCGGCAAGAAGATTTCCTGCCGTTCCCAGGACAAACGAAATATTTCCTTCCATCGGCTGCTTCACGGCCGTTCTGTTCCGTCTGAACAGCTTCTCCTTTGTAGGCCTTTCTCTGGAATACAGCACCTTCAGTTTCCTGATTCCACGTTTACGCAATTCCATTTTCATCACTTTAGCTACCGGGCATACCGTCGTTCTGCTGATATCCGCAATTTCAAGTCTGGACGGATCCAGTTTATTTCCCATATCCATACAGGAAATAACCGGTACACGCGCCTCTGCTGCCCTGCTGATCAGAAGCAGTTTGGAGGACAAAATCCCCAGCGCATCCACAATATAGTCAAAGGAGCGCAGCTCAAACATTCCTGCCGTCTCCTCATTATAAAAGGTTTCGTAGGTATGCACCAGAATATTCTCATCAATATCACGGATTCTTTTCTTCGCCGCTTCCACCTTGCTCATACCAATTGTAGAATGAAGTGCAAGAATCTGGCTGCTGATACTGGTCAGTGAAATTTTTTCATGGTCAATCAGTGTCAGACTTCCCACACCGCAGCGTGCAAGTGCCTCTGCTGCCTGAGCTCCGGCTCCGCCAAGACCGAATACTGCAATCTTCGCCCTGCTGAGTTTTTTTACACCTGTATTTCCAACGAGCATTTCCATTCGTGAAAAAGCATCCTGCATATCCGTCCTCCTGACACTGTTTTTTCTTCTGGTTAAGAAAGACAGCGTCTGTACGCCGCTGTCTATAGCCTTTTTTATTATACTATCTAAGTCAGAAAATGTACAGATATTCTTGTTTTTTAAGATTTCCGCATAAAAATTTTATATTCACTCATACTACTTCCATAGAAATCCACAAAGGAGGTTCCGTCCATGTTCCAACAGGCATTTTTATGCTTCACTGGTTTCTGCGCCGGTATCATCGTGGCAGGAGGGGTTTCCGGGCTTCTGATCGGCCTTTCCATTGTTCCCCGCTATGCAGGCATCACTCACACCGCTGATTGCATTTTTTTATATGAAGACAGTTCACTTCTGGGAACCGTTGCCGGAACTATCGTCACCCTCTTTCCGGTCAGGATCCCGCTGGGGCCTTTTTTCCTGGCTGTCTGTGGAGTCTTTTTCGGAATCTTTCTGGGCGGCTGGATTCTGGCACTGGCGGAAATCGCAAAAGTCTTTCCCGTCTTTGCCAGGCGGCTGAAATTCACCCAGGGACTTTCCCTTGTGATCGTTTCCATTGCTGCCGGAAAAACTCTTGGCTCCCTGTTTTATTACGCCAAAGGCTGGATGTGACCCTTACCGCCTCTCTATCATCTTACGAAAGGATCTTTCATATGCGTAATATTGATGAAAAAAAATACGAACAATATGTCAAACAGCTTACCCCCACCCACAGTCTGCCCCTGAATATGGCAAAAGCGTTTCTCACGGGCGGACTGATCTGCCTTCTTGGCCAGGTCATTATCAACATCTCACAGTCTCTCGGTGCAGACACTTCCGATGCCAGAACCTGGTGTTCTGTACTTCTCATCCTCTTAAGTGTTATTCTCACAGGATTGGGGATCTACCCGAAGATCGGAAAATTCGGCGGTGCCGGAAGCCTTGTTCCCATTACCGGTTTTGCTAACTCCGTGGCTGCATCTGCCATTGAGTTCCGGGCAGAAGGACAGGTCTTCGGCATTGGATGCAAGATTTTTACCATTGCAGGACCTGTAATCCTCTACGGTATCTTAAGCGCCTGGGCCTTAGGTGTGATCTATTATATCTTAAAAATCCTGGAGGTGATATCATGAGCAGAAATCTTCGTCTGGGTGCATCCAGCATTGCCTTTTCAAAGCCCCTTTATATCGAAAGCGCCGCATCCATCGTCAGCCAGAAAGAGGCCGATGGACCTCTTGGAGATTTTTTTGACCTGGTCTGCGAAGATCCCATGTTTGGCTGTGACACCTGGGAATCCGCGGAAAGTACGTTGCAGAAAGAAACTGCCACACTTGCCATGAATAAAGCCGGATTAAACTCCGAAGATATCCATCTGATGTTTGCCGGAGATCTTCTTGCCCAGACTGCAGCTACCTGCTTTGGTTCCGCCGGGCTTGGAATTCCTTTCTACGGACTTTACGGCGCCTGCTCCACCATGGGGGAATCCTTGTCTCTCGGCTGCCTTGCTCTCACCGCCGGTTTCGGCACCCGGGTCTTATGTGCCACCTCCAGCCATTTTGCAAGTGCGGAAAAAGAATTTCGTTTTCCTCTGGGATACGGTAATCAGCGGCCCTTTTCTGCCACCTGGACTGTAACAGGAAGCGGCGCCTGTATTCTGAACACAGCCCCTCCCGGGGAAAAATCTCCTCTGCGCTCCGGCAACGGCTGCGCTGCCATCACTGGACTTACGGCCGGCCGGGTCATGGATTACGGACTCAAAGATTCCATGAACATGGGCGGCTGCATGGCTCCTGCTGCCTGCGACACCATTGCCCGGAACTTTTCAGATTTCGGGCGGAAGCCTTCGGATTACGATGCCGTCTTTACCGGGGATCTGGGGAGCATCGGGCAAAAAATTCTCCTGGATCTTCTGTCCGAACAGAACATCCAGCTCTCACCCATTCATAAAGACTGCGGAATCCTGATCTATGACAATCCATCTCAGGATACTCACGCAGGAGGAAGCGGCTGTGGCTGTTCTGCCGTAGTCCTTGCCTCCTATATCCTTCCAAAAGTTGTATCCGGGGAATGGAAGCGGATTCTTTTTGTGCCCACAGGCGCCCTTCTTTCCAAGGTAAGTTTCAACGAAGGTGACAGTATTCCAGGTATCGCCCACGGAGTTGTCATTGAGCATATGGAGGTGTAAGTATGGATTATTTCAACGCATTCTGGTTCGGTGGTCTCATCTGCGCCCTGATCCAGATCCTTCTGGACAAAACAAAGCTGATGCCTGGCCGCGTGATGGTACTTCTGGTGTGCAGCGGTGCCGTATTAAGTGCCGTTGGTATCTACAAGCCGCTGGTGGATTTTGCAGGTGCCGGAGCTTCCGTTCCCCTGATCGGTTTCGGCCATGTGTTGTGGGAAGGAATGAAAAAAGCCATTGAAGAAGACGGTATCCTGGGACTTTTTACAGGTGGCTTTACTGCCTGTGCCGCCGGAGTTTCCTCTGCTTTGATCTTCTCCTATCTGGCCAGTTTCTTCTTCCGTCCGAAGATGAAAAAATAAGGTTTCAGGAAAGGAGTTTTTCTCATGAGTGATACTCTTTATCTTCAGCTGGACCAGAACATCGAAGTCACAAATCCCCATGTATACCTTCAGGACATTGCCGCCCTTTCCATGAGCAATCCCAAAATCCTCAACCGGCTCCGGGTCATGCCGGTAATAGTTCTGGACGGAACAAAGCCCGGACGCTATGTCATGTCCGTGTCAGATCTTCTGAAAAAGATCCAGAAGCTGGAACCCTCTGTTGATATTTCTCCCATCGGAGAAACGGATTTCATCATCACCTACCGCATCAGTTCCGCCACCGGAAAGCTTCTCCGGTATGTAAAAATCTTCTTTGTATGCCTGGTTTCCTTTTTCGGCGCCGCTTTTTCTATTATGACTTTTAACAATGACGTGGATCTTGGGAGCCTTTTTGACCAGTTTTACACCCTTGTCATGGGAAAAAGCTCCGACGGTTTTACCATTCTGGAGCTATCCTACTCTGTCGGGATCGGCCTTGGTGTACTGCTCTTTTTTAATCATTTCGGACATCTGAAACTGAGCGATGATCCCACACCCATGCAGGTACAGATGCGTACCTATGAAGATGATGTAAACCAGACACTGATCGAACAGGCAGAACGGACCGAAAATCCGGAAAAAGAAGCATGAGCCTTAATCCAGGATTCAACGACCTATCCGTACAGATCAGCCGCTTGTCGCACAAAAAAGCTCCTTACAGATTTCTCTGCAAAGAGCTTTTTTATATAATATGGGTTTACTGTTTTTCTGAAATAATGATTACAGAAGTCCTCCGATGGATAAGAACAGAGGAGCAAATACCAGTGACACGATGGTCATAAGTTTGATCAGGATGTTGATGGACGGACCTGATGTATCTTTGAACGGGTCGCCGACTGTATCGCCGACAACGGCTGCTTTGTGCGCCTCGCTGCCTTTTCCGCCATGATGTCCTGTCTCGATGTATTTCTTAGCATTATCCCATGCACCACCTGCGTTGGACATGAAGATTGCCATCAGTACACCTGTTACAAGAGCACCGGAAAGAAGTCCACCAAGAGCCTCAACACCAAGAACAACACCTACGATAACCGGAACAACGACTGCCATGATTCCAGGAAGCATCATCTCGTGAAGAGCTGCTGTTGTGGAGATTGCAACGCATGATTTGTAATCCGGTTTCTCGGTACCTTTCATGATACCTGGTTTCTCACGGAACTGGCGTCTTACTTCCTCGATCATCTTGTAAGCAGCCTTGGAAACGGATTCCATTGTGAAGGCTGAGAAGAGGAATGTAAGCATACCACCGATAAAGATACCGATTGTAACACGAGGAGCAAGGATATTGATTGCATCCATGCCTACTGCATTTGCGTAAGATACGAACAGTGCAAGTGCTGTAAGAGCTGCGGAACCGATCGCGAAGCCTTTACCCATAGCTGCTGTTGTGTTACCTACAGAATCAAGCTTATCTGTGATCTCACGAACTGACTCATCCAGACCTGACATCTCTGCAATACCACCGGCATTGTCAGCGATGGGTCCATACGCGTCAACGGCAACTGTGATTCCTGTTGTGGAAAGCATACCAACTGCTGCAAGAGCGATTCCGTATAATCCATCCACACCGTATGCTACAAAAATACCAACACAGATCAGCAGGATCGGGAATGCTGTAGATTTCATACCTACTGCGATACCACTGATGATAGTTGTAGCTGCACCTGTCTCAGACTGCTCGCCGATTCCCTGAACCGGTTTATAATCTGCAGATGTGTAATACTCTGTAATGTTTCCGATGATGACACCGACAACAAGACCTGCGATCACAGCAATGGCTGCCTTCATGTCTCCGAAGAGAATCTTGCTGAGGATCAAGGACACGATGATAACAAGTGCTGCAGATACATAGCTTCCTCTTGTGAGGGCTTTCTGCGGATTGGAATTATCATCACCTTTTACAAAGAATGTTGCAATGATGGATGCGATCAGTCCACAGCCTGCAATAGCCAGCGGATAGAGAACACCGGAAACTGCTCCGGCTACCGCACCAAGTGTAAGGGCAGATACCAGAGATCCTACATAGGACTCAAAAAGGTCTGCACCCATACCGGCAACATCACCTACGTTATCACCTACGTTATCCGCGATAACAGCCGGGTTACGAGGGTCATCCTCCGGGATTCCTGCCTCAACCTTACCTACAAGGTCAGCTCCTACGTCAGCTGCCTTTGTATAGATTCCACCACCAACACGTGCAAACAGTGCGATGGAAGAAGCACCAAGGCTGAATCCAGAAAGTACGTCAACGTTCTTTGTGATGATATACACAACGCTGACACCAAGTGCACCAAGACCTGCAACACACATACCCATAACAGCACCGCCGGAGAATGCAATGGAAAGAGCCTTGTTCATTCCTCCCTCTTTTGCTGCATTTGCTGTTCTTACATTAGCCTTTGTTGCAACGGTCATACCGCAGTATCCTGCGATTGTTGAAAACAGAGCACCTACTACGAAGCAGATTGCTGTTACCCAGCTTCCAACTCCGATTCCGATCAGTACAAAAAGTACGGCTACAAAAATAACCAGGATCTTGTACTCTGCTGTTAAGAAGGCGCGGGCACCTTCTGCGATCGCACCTGCGATCTCCTTCATTCTGTCTGTTCCTGCATCCTGCTTGCTGACCTTCGCTGCAAGGTATGCTGCGAACAGAAGTGCCAGTACTGCTGCCACCGGCACCAAATACATGTAGTTTTCCACTCTTTTTACCTCCGTTCATGTATTGTTAATACTTTATCACATTATTTTGCATATTTCAAATAGAATTTTCACTTAGTTTTTTGTTAATATTGTGATATAATAAAAATTTATATAAATGAAATAAAATTTTTTTATATTATTGCTCGCATTTTTTCAGTTTCAGACAGCTTATATAATAGGAAGTTTTTTATATCTCTATTTGGACAAAATTTCCATTTTTCTTTCCAGAAGATTTTTTTCCAATAATTGTTTTTCTGCATTTTCGAATCCAATTCGTTCTATAGTCTCGGCAAAACGTTCTCCCTTTAATCCCCGGTCCTTAAAAAGCAGGATTGCCTTCTCAATAACATCAAGCGCCTCTTCCTCTGACGTAAAGATCCGGTTCAGGGCCTTTCCATGAGAAATTTTCTTTCCCCAGCGTCCACCGATATAGATCTTGAATCCGTAGGTACCGTCCGGAATGGAGTGGAACGGGCATTTTCCCACACATCTTCCGCAGTGTCTGCAAAGCTCCTCATCGATGTGCAGCTTCCCGTCAACGACCTTCGCAACTTTATTCGGACATGCAGCTTCGATGGCACATTTTTTGCAGCCCTTGCAGGCCTCGCTGTCAAAGTGTGGAATTCTCTGTCCGATGATTCCCACATCGTTCAGATTTGGCTTCACACAGTTGTTTGGGCAGCCGCCTACTGCGATCTTAAATTTATGAGGCAGTGCAACCTGGCGATAACCCTTATAGAATCTCTCAAAAATCTTCTCGGAGATCCCATAGGAATCCAGAAGTCCATACTGACAGGTGGTTCCCTTGCAGGATACTACCGGTCGGACCTTTGCTCCTGTTCCTCCTGTCTCCAGACCTTCCTTCGCAATAAATTCCTGAAACTCTTCGATCTTTTCGTAGGGGATTCCCTGGATCTCCACGGAAAGCCTGGTCGTGTAGGTAAGATTTCCGTTGCCGAATTTCTCTGCTGCTTCCGCCATACATCTGTGCTGTGCCGCTGTCACCTTTCCGTTTACAGTGATCACCCGTGCAGAAAATTCATCCGTCCCCCTGTTATTTAAAAATCCCTGACCTTTCAGTCTTTTTTCTTCGTCTTTGCTTACCGTTAATGCTGACATATTTCCTCCTCCTGATCCTGCTGGCATTTCGTTACTCTTCCCCCGGTACCTATGCCATGTATCCTGTGATTGTGATTCTGAAATTACTGTTCACTCCGTGACCGGCAACATTCTGAAATCGTTTTCACGCACTTCCTACTATACCACTTGAAGATATATTTGAAAAATGATATTATTTTATGAAAACGATAGGTTTTTCCTATATATATCGAATCGTAAGTAAAAGGAGAATCCCACATGACTATCCGCCATCTCACTGTTTTTGTCGCCGTTGCAGAACAGGGCTCCATGAGTGCCGCTGCCAAACATCTTTATATTTCCCAGCCAACGGTCAGCCAGGCCATCCGGGAACTGGAAAACCATTACAATGGTCTTCTCTTTGAACGCCTCGGAAAAAAACTTTATCTCACAGACCGTGGAAAACTGCTTCTTCCACATGCCCGGGAAATGATCCGGCAGTTTCAGCAGCTGGAGGAACTGATGCAGAATCAGGGGCAGTCTTCCACCCTGAAGCTTGGTTCCACCCTCACGGTTGGAACCTGCCTGACACCGTCCATTATCCTGGATCTGCAGAAAAAATTTCCGGATCTGGATGTTTACTCTTTTGTCACCAACACCAAGAACATCGAGCAGAAACTTCTCCGCTCAGAACTGGACGCTGCTGTGGTAGAAGGTGAGATCCACTCTCCGGATCTTATCGTTCTTCCCATCATCGACGACTGCCTGGTCCTTGCCGCCGGAAAAAAACATCCCTTTTACCGCAGAGGCCGCATCCATGTCCAGGAACTGAATGACCAGAAATTTGCGGTCCGTGAATATGGCAGCGGTACCAGGCAGCTTTTTGAGGATTATACCCTTCGCCATGGCCTTAAGATCCGGACTGCCTGGGAAGCCAACAGTCCCCAGGCTCTGATGAACGCAGTGCTGTATAACCAGATGCTCTCCGTCATGTCCATCCGCCTGATGCATCAGGAGATCCGCCACCGTTCAGTCCGGGTCTTCTACAACGAAGCCGGGGAATGGAACCGAAAATTCAAACTGGTCTATCACAAGAACAAATTTCTCACCTCTGCCATTTTTGAGTTGGAAAAGATTCTCCATACCTACCAGCATCTGGAACTGCCGTCGGTTATGGGGGTTCTGGAACAGGAATAGGCATCCCGCAGGATGCCTACTCTATATTTAATTTCGATGAAAAAACGGCCGTACATACCGCTCTAATGTGATATGTACAGCCGTTTTTCATTTTTATATTATCCGCGACAGGAGCGGATCTCTTCCTGAACCGGATGCTAATTGGATTCGTTAAATACTTTTTTATCCAGCGCACCGTTCTGATGTGCAACGATGGTTGTGCAGACTGCATCACCGGTAATGTTAACCGCTGTTCTGGTCATATCCAGGATACGGTCAATACCCATGATCAGACCAATGGCCTCAACCGGAAGACCTACAGAGTTAAATACCATAGTCAGGGTAACAAGACCAACACTTGGTACACCGGCAGTTCCTACGGAAGCAAGGGTTGCAGTTCCGATAACTGTCACATAATCCATCGGACTTAAGTGGATACCAAAAGCCTGTGCCGCAAATACTACGGCAACACCCTGCATGATAGAGGTACCGTCCATGTTGATGGTAGCTCCAAGAGGAATGGTGAATGAAGAAATCTTCTTGGAAACACCTACTTTCTTGGACAGGGTATCAATGGACATCGGGATCGTGGCATTGGATGTAGCTGTTGAGAACGCAAATGCCATAACCGGGAAAAATTTCTTGATGAATTTTATCGGATTCAGTCCTGTGAAGACCTTCAGCAGAATCTGGTATACGCCGAAGCACTGGATCGCCAGTGCAAGGAGAACACCGATCATATATTTTGCCAGCGGGATAAATGCACTGAAACCGATGTTTGCAAAGGTTCTGCTGATAAGGCAGAATACACCGATCGGTGCAAGTGCCATGATCATCATGGTCATCTCCATCATGATATCATTGAACTGGCTGAAAAAGTTCGCTACTGTCTCTGCGCGCTCTCCCATTTTCGCAAGGATCACACCCACGATCAGGGCAAATACGATAACCTGAAGCATGGTTCCGCTTGCCAGAGAATTGATGGGATTGTCCGGGATGATGTTCAGGATAGTATCTGTAAGAGATGTAGCCTCCATAGTCTCCACAGAGGAAGCGGAGGACTGAATAGAGCTCATATCCAGTCCCACACCCGGATTGATCAGATTACCTACAGTCAGGGCAACAGAAACAGCCAGAGCTGTAGTCGCCAGATAAAATACCAGTGTTCTCACACCTACGGTTCCAAGCTTCTTGGTATCACCGATGGACATACTTCCGCAGACAAGGGAACAGAATACCAGCGGTACAACCAGCATTTTCATCAGACGGATAAATCCCTGTCCGATTACATAAAGGATTCCTTCCACGATCACATCTTTCTTGAAGCTGCTGTCCGGAACCAGGTAACAGAGAATGATTCCCAGTATCGCACCTGCGATCAGCGCCACAAAGATCTTCGTGGTAAGACCCATTTTCTTTTTCTGCTGTGTTTTCTCTTTTATATTTTTCTCTTTCATCCTAGTCCTCCGTTCTTTCATCCATATATTCTTTCAGTGATGCTTTCCAGTCCGGCATGTCATACACTTCAATGATACGGAGGATAAAATTATCAAGGACTGCATAAGGCGGTCTGACAGAAGAAAGATCTGACTGCTCTGTCGGAACAGATTTCAGTTGGATATTCTTGCCGGCAAGCCGTAAGATCTCCTGTGCGAATTCATAACGGTTGCAAACGCCGCTGCAGGTCACATGATAAGTTCCATATTCATTTGTGCTGATCAGATACAGGATCATTCTTGCAAGATCCTTCGCGCTGGTCGGAGAACCGAACTGGTCAGATGCAACGGAAAGAGATTTTCCGGTCTCTGCTGCCTCCAGAACACGGTTTACAAAGTTGCGTCCCCCCTGTCCGTATACCCAGTTACTGCGGATGATAAAGTGCTTGTGAGTAAATTCTTTGACGTAATACTCGCCGGCTCTCTTAGATCTGCCGTAAACAGTCAGCGGATTGGTGTCATCAAATTCTGTGTAAGGTTTCTTGCTCTGTCCGTCAAATACATCATCTGTGGAAAGCTGAACGATCTTGGAACCACATTTGCGGGCAACAATGCTTAAGTTTCTTGCGCCAAGGGCATTGACACGGTATGCATGTTCCGGATTTTTTTCGCACTCATCGGTATCTGTAATACCGGTACAGTTAATGATCACATCCGGACGGTTGACGGTACCAAAGTTGATCACTTCATCCGTATCGGTGATGTCCAGTTCATCAAGGTCTGTGTTCAGAGCCTCGATCTCCATCGGGTCAAGTACATCATTCAATGCACGGCCGATCTGTCCACTTGCACCTGCAATCCATACTTTTAACATCTCTACTACCTCCTCAAAACAAAATACGGCACTGATTCAGATCAAATCAGCGCCGTTTCAATCTATGTCGTTAAATATTTTAACAATTTTGTATATTTATGTCAAGGAAAAGTGCATGTTGTCTGTTGTTTTTGCATACTTATGCGGTTTTTATATTGTATTTTTTCAGATAATGCTGAGATAATTTCCAAGAGCAGTTGCATCTGTTCGGAAGTTCTTATATGCTAAAAGAAACAGCCCCGTCGGGGCTCTAACTTAATCAAGGAGGATTTTTTATGGCAAAGATCGACCATGCCGCGATTCGTACAAGTTCCTACGAAGACGCCCAGAAATTTTTTGAAGATGTATTTGATATGCATATGTGGAGAGAAATCGGAGAAAAGCCATCTCGCAAATGCTGGTTCCGCGAGGGTATCCAGCTCTGCGAGATGGAAAATATCAATATCACTGCCGAAAACGGCTATGATCATATTTCTATCGCCGTTGATTCTGTAGAAGAAACAATGGAAAAGATCAAAGCTTATCCTGTGACTCCGATCAACGATCACTGGTTCTCTCTTCCTGATGGAACGAAGATCGAACTGAAACTTCTGGAAAACTGGAAAGTGAACGACTGATATTATTTCAGCAGACCTTCGACAACTTTTTCCAGTTCATCACGGATCTTGATGTGCTGTGGACAGACTTCTTCGCATTTGCCGCATTTGACACATTCTGTTGCGGATTTTCTGCCGTGGCCGCCTACGAGCCAGTTTTCCTGGTGGAGTGCCTGCGGTTTGCTTCCGTACAGAGTCAGATAGTTCATTGCCGTGAAAGAACCGGAAATTCCGATCTCCTTCGGACAGACTTTTGCACAGTAGTTGCAGGTTGTACATGGGATCAGCGGGATCTTCTTTAATTCTTCCTGCGCTTTGTCGAGGGTTTCTTTTTCTTTCTCGGAAAGTCCGTCAAATGTCTTCATGTAGGAAAGGTTGTCCTGCATCTGTTCTACGTTGCTCATTCCGGAAAGTACTGTGATCACGCCTTCCAGGTTTGCCGCAAAACGAACTGCCCAGGATGCCGGGGATGCGTCTGGTTCTGCGTCTTTGAGGATCTTTTCTACGCTTTCCGGCGGGGTTGCAAGCATACCGCCCTTGACTGGTTCCATGATGATGACCGGTTTGCCGTGCTTACGTGCAACCTCATAGCATGCTCTTGACTGGACTGCCGGGTTTTCCCAGTCTGCGTAGTTGATCTGGAGCTGGACGAATTCCATCTCAGGGTGTGCAGTCAGGATCGCTTCCAGTTCTTCCGGTGTGGAGTGGAAGGAGAAGCCTACATGTTTGATCAGACCCTGGACCTTTTTCTCCTGAACCCAGCTCCAGAGATCAAAGTTATCAAAATACTGTGTTCTCATCTCGCCGAGATTGTGCAGCAGATAAAAGTCAAAATATCCTGCTCCTGTCTGTTTCAGGGATGTTTCAAACTGTGCTGTCGCATCTTCTCTTGTCTTGCAGTTGATCCATGCTGCGTTCTTGGTGGCAAGCTGGAATTTTTCTCTCGGATAGCGCTCTACCAGTGCCTGACGGATCGCATCTTCACTTCCTGCGTAAGCCCATGCAGTATCAAAATACGTGAATCCTGCGTCCAGAAAAAGATCTACCATCTTCTTGGTCTGTTCTACATCGATGGTGTCGTCATCCAGCTTCGGAAGACGCATCAGACCGAATCCAAGTTTCTTGATTTCTTCGCCTAAATATGCCGTGTATTTTCTCCTCTCAACTTATAAAAAATTTTTTTATGCCATCAGCCATTCCTTTGACCATTTTTTGCTGGTAGGATGGTCGCTGCATCATTCTGTCTTCTGACGGATTCGACATATATCCAAGTTCAATCAGTGTTGTCGGGACTTTGCTCCAGTTATTTCCACTCATGCTGTCTGTTTCCCATATATATTCTTTCCTGCATCCGGTTGCCTTCACATAAGAATTCAGCACTGCTTTTGAAAGTGCATAGCTTTTCCTGTACATGCTTCTGGAAACGTAACGGTTCCTGGAGGTTACGCAAATTGTCATCGCGCCATTTACCGATGAATAATCCACTCCATTTGCATGAATTCTCAGATATGCATCTGCTTTTGCTCTGTTTGCAACTCCTGCTCTCTGTGCACAGCTTATTCTGGTTTTGTTGTCATTTCGGGTCATAATCACACGACATCCCTGTGCTATCAGTGCTGTACGAAGTTTTTTGGCTATATTTAATGTAAGCTGATATTCTCCAATTCCTGTAGCAACTCCTTCTGTGCCGGAACTGCATTTCGCTTTTCTTTCGCTTGAGCCCGGTCCCAATGGTTCATATCCACTCATCTGGACTCCGGAATGTCCCGGATCAAGAACAACTACAGGTACCCATACTCCATTGCTATTGATCTTTCTTCCCTGAATTGTGGTGTTTCTTCTCATTTTTCCGCTTCTTTTATCGAAATAGCGATAATGATTTTTTGTGTACACCCATCCTTTCAGCTGAACCCCCTGGTAATTAAAACAATAATAGTCATTTCCGATTTTTGACATGCCTTTCAGCATTCTGCCATTCTGGTAATAGTATCTCTTCCCGGAAACAGTTTTCCGGTATACCTGCCGGCAGCCTGTACAGTCTGAGGCAAGATACCACCCTGCATCCCTGTTTCGCTCAAAATCCCACCAAGCAAAAGCAGGCACAGCAATATACTTATAGTTTTTTTTACTTTTTTCAAATCTTTCCTCCCTCCATAAAAAAACTGCTTTCTGTTCGTTTCATTAAATATTATATTCCGAACAGAAAGCAGATGCAATCTATATTTAATTATGCGATACTCTTTTCCATATGTTTGCGTTCAAACAGTCTGTCGATTACTTTGTTACATAGGATCGCATATGCTGCTCCGAATACGTTGGCACCGATACGAAGTGCTACTGCTGCCGGCATGCCGAACAGTCCTGCTGCGATGGATAATGCTCCGAAAGTATTGAATGCAGTCTGCCAAGCATATCCTGCTGAATAGCCTACGCCAATTCCACCGATCATGCCGATATACGGATACATGGATTCCGGAAGGATCAGGTATAATACGATGAATAAAGCACATCCTACAATGTTGAACATTCCTCGTTTTCCTGCGCGTCCCATGCAGTCTTCGGTAAATGGAAGACATACAGACATGCAGGCAATTCCTGCCCACATTGCTCTCGGAAGTCCCAGAAGGTTCATGAAAAGCATTGCGCTGGAAACGATAAGTGTCAGTTTGAGATACCATCTTCCGCGCGCAGAATTCAGGTCGAATTCACGGAAAAGATCCAGGAATGTTCTTCTATATGGACGGTTCTTTTGATTCTTATAGAAGATAAACATGCAGAGCAGCATTCCAACGGCGAGTCCTTCTACTCTCTTTATGTATTCTGCTCCGGTCACATCGTACCCCAGCAGGAGAAGGTATCCCAGGACAAATGTAGAATGATTATACATGATCACGTTGTGGCATCCCAGGATCATCAGAAGCATGATACAAATGATATTCACGGCAAATGCCGGTACTGCGGAGACTGAATTCGCGATCCTTGGTCCGGCCATCAAAATCCCGTAAATCCCTGCAATGCAAAACAGCCCATGTGTCGTCCGTATCCCGAAATCTGCCTGTCTGAGCACCAGCACCGCCAGAAGAACGGTCACGCCAACCACGCTGTTGTTACTGCCGGTAAGCTTACTGTACAAAGACACAACCGCCACACAGAATGCCATCACGAGGTATACCTTGAAATTGTAGATCAGAATGTGTCGTCTTTTTTCCTTTGGATCTGTGGTGTTTTTGATCAACTGCTTCGAGCCCACAGAACTCAGCTGCAGTTCCTGATAAAAAGTCATAAGTTCTCGCTCCTTTTTTACAAAGTGTAGAGAACTATACCGCAAATCTGGCTGGAGGTCAAGTGGTGTTTTTGGAATTTGACGTTTTCCTATGCATATTTTTCACTTTATTGAGCCACATGCAGACCTGTCTGGATCTGTAAACCCGACACTGACTTACTCAGCTTTAGACCATCTAAGCTACGGGCATTTTAGACTTGTACAGTACCTGCTTCCTATCAGACTATCTACTTTCGGAGCCTCCTTTGACTTGCCTGATACTTGCTCGCCATCGGACCATATAATTTCGGAGCTGGTTTTGACTTGCCTAGTACTTGCTCTCCATCTGACCATCTGATTTCGGAGCTGGTTTTGACTTGTCTACTACTTGCTCTCCATCTGACCATCTGATTTCGGAGCTGGTTTTGACTTGTCTACTA
>OMNT01001165.1_pt1 | contig 25572 bp, 21 predicted proteins | sample 1672551 | NCBI WGS metagenome assembly OMNT01 (sample SAMEA3136698, study PRJEB25190) | human gut metagenome | reverse complement strand
GCAATCATACGGATCGGCAGCTTTCCTTTCTCCATAGTACGTGCCTGAACCGGTGAAGTCTGGGAACGAAGAAGGATAGAATCGTTGATAAAGAAAGTATCCTGTTCATCACGTGCCGGATGATTTTCCGGAATATTCAGTTTAGTAAAGTTGTAATCCGCATACTCTACCTCCGGTCCCTCTACTACTTCATAACCCATACCAATAAAGATACGCTCTACTTCTTCCAGGGCGATGGTGTTCGGGTGACGGTGACCGATTTTAGCTTTCTTTGCAGGTAAAGTCACATCAATCACTTCCTGTTTCATCTTCTCTTCACGTGCTGCTTCTTCCAGTTTCTGTTTAGATTCATCAAGAAGTGCTTCTATCTTGCTTCTTGTTTCGTTTACAAGCTGTCCAACCTTCGGGCGCTCTTCCGGTGCAACATCTTTCATACTCTTTAAAATTGCAGTCAATTCACCTTTTTTACCAAGGTATGCCACACGTACTTCGTTCAGTTTTTCCAGACCTTCGGATTCACTGATCCGTTTTCCGGCTGCTTCAGCCAGTTCCTGAAGTCTTTCTTTCATATCCATGTTCTCTTTCTCCTTTATGTCATAATGTCAGAGAAGAAAAATCGTTACTGAGAACAGAATGAACAGTAACGTAAAATCTGACTCTGACTTGATAGCCACAAATCGCTCCGTTGCAAAAGCAGTTCTCGCAATTCATGTTATAATAGCAGAATTGGCAAACAAAAAACTCCGTCCCACTAAAGGGACGGAGTAAAATATCCGCGGTACCACCCTGCTTCCTGCATTTTCTACAGGCTCTCGGTCTGCTTAACGCGCAGTAACGTCATTTCCTACTCAGTAAATACTGTCATTCAGAAACGCGGCTCCGGTGGGAAATTCAGGAAATATCTGAACCTGAGGCAGCTTCCAGCCGATGGCTTCCTCTCTCTGACGGAAAATAAATCCCTGTAAACACCTTCTAAGCTTTTCATGATTATCAACACTAGTAATCATGCCACAGACGTCAAAATCTGTCAAGTACCATTTACATTATTTATTTTTAAGATATTCATCGATACCTTTGGCACCAGCTTTACCTGCACCCATGGCAAGGATAACAGTAGCTGCACCTGTAACAGCATCACCGCCGGCATATACACCGTCTTTAGATGTCTTACCTGTTTCTTCTTCAGCAACGATACATCTTCTCTTGTTGATCTCAAGTCCTTTAGTAGTAGAAGAGATCAGTGGGTTCGGAGAAGTACCAAGTGACATGATAACGGTATCAACATCCATATCATATTCAGAACCTGGAATCTCAACAGGACGTCTTCTTCCGGATGCATCCGGCTCGCCCAGTTCCATCTTAACAACCTTCATACCGCTTACATGTCCGTTCTCGTCAACAAGGATTTCCTTCGGATTTGTAAGAAGATCAAAGATGATTCCTTCTTCTTTAGCATGATGAACTTCTTCTGCTCGTGCAGGAAGCTCTGCTTCACTTCTTCTGTATACGATATGTACTTCAGCACCAAGTCTGAGAGCAGTTCTTGCAGCATCCATAGCTACGTTACCACCGCCGACAACAGCAACTTTCTTACCTGCTGCGATCGGTGTATCATAAGAGTCATCGAATGCTTTCATCAGGTTGCTTCTTGTCAGGTACTCGTTTGCAGAGAATACACCGCTTGCGTTTTCACCTGGGATTCCCATAAACATCGGAAGACCTGCACCGGAACCGATAAATACAGCTTCAAATCCTTCATCTTCGATCAGCTGATCGATTGTTGTGGATTTACCGATAACAACGTTTGTTTCAAATTTAACACCGAGTTCTTTAACTTTCTCGATCTCTTTCTTAACAACTTTCTGTTTTGGAAGACGGAATTCCGGAATGCCATAAACAAGAACTCCACCAAGTTCATGAAGAGCTTCAAATACGGTTACATCATATCCGGCCTTTGCAAGATCACCTGCGCAGGTAAGTCCGGACGGACCAGAACCGATAACAGCAACTTTATGTCCGTTCTTAACTTCTGCTCCGACTGGTTTAATATCATGTTCCAGAGCATAGTCAGCAACGAATCTTTCCAGTTTACCGATAGAAACAGCTTCACCCTTCTTACCACGGATACACTGTCCTTCACACTGAGACTCCTGAGGACATACACGTCCGCAGATAGCCGGAAGTGCGGAAGATAATCCGATCACTTTATATGCTTCTTCAATGTTTCCTTCTTTGATCTGCTCGATAAATCCAGGAATATTGATGGACACCGGACATCCTTCTACGCATTTTGGTTTCTTGCAGCCCAGACATCTCTGTGCCTCTTCCATTGCTTCTTCCTGATTATATCCAAGACAAACTTCTTCAAAGTTTGTAGCACGTACCTTCGGATCCTGTTCTCTTACCGGTACTTTATTTAACATTTTTGCATCTGCCATTACTTGTCACCTCCGCACTGTCCGCATCCACCGTGGTGGGTATCGCCTTCCTGAAGCTTCAGTAATGCACGTCCTTCTTCAGTCTTGTACATCTGGCTTCTCTTCATAGCCTGATCGAAATCAACGAGATGTCCGTCGAATTCCGGTCCGTCTACGCAGGCAAATTTGATCTCATCGCCAACCTGGAGACGGCATGCTCCACACATACCAGTTCCATCAACCATAATCGGGTTCATGCTGACGATTGTGTGGATACCAAGCTTCTTAGTAAGAAGACAGACAAATTTCATCATGATCATCGGTCCGATCGCAACACAGACATCATAGTGTTTACCTTCATTTGTAACAAGGTCTTCCAGAGTCTTTGTTACCATACCGGAACGTCCATAAGATCCGTCATCTGTTGTAACATAAAGGTTGGAAACAGCTGCAAGTTCTTTTTCAAGAATAACCATATCCTTTGTTTTGGAACCAAGGATAACGTCTGCAGTAATACCATGCTCGTGAAGCCATTTTACCTGTGGGTAAACAGGTGCTGTACCAACACCTCCGGCAACAAATACAAGTTTCTTTTTCTTCAGTTCTTCGATGTCTTCATGAACAAATTCAGAAGGACATCCCAGAGGTCCTACAAAGTCACGGAAAGAATCTCCAGCTTTTAATTCGGACATCTTAATAGTAGATGCTCCAACTTCCTGGAATACGATTGTAATCGTTCCTTCTTCGCGATCATAGTCACAAATTGTAAGCGGGATTCTCTCGCCCTTCTCATCCATTTTTACGATGATGAATTGTCCTGGCTGACAATGGCTTGCAACACGCGGTGCGTGTACGACCATAAGATGAATCTTAGCTGCCAGTGTTTCAGCTTTTAAAATCTTATACATTGTTTCCCTCCTAGCATATTTTCATTCAATCCTCTAATAATAATACGCTAAAATCTGCTATATGACAAGGAAAACATTTATAAAGATGCATAAAAATGTCTTTTTTTTCACAATTTTTTATATTTTATTCTTTTTCGCATCAATCATCTCATGCAGTCTTGCAAGTGCCTCACGGATTCCTCCAATCTCATCAATCAGCCCTTCTTTTACTGCCTCCTCACCTTCCAGAAGCGTTCCGACATCTTTGACCAGCTGACTGGTATCCAGCATCAGTTCTTCCAGTCGTTCCTGCGAAGCTCTGGAATGTGCCGCAATAAAGCCTGTGATACGGTCCTGGATCTTTTCCATATTCCGATAAGTCTGAGCAACACCGATAAACATCCCACTCGAACGCACCGGATGAATCACCATCGTTGCACTTGGAACCGCAAAAGAATAATCTGCCGACACTGCCATCGGTACTCCGATCGAATGCCCGCCACCAAGTACCAACGATACCGTCGGAATACTCAAAGAAGCAATCATCTCTGCAATAGCAAGTCCTGCCTCCACATCACCGCCAACCGTATTCAAAAGAATCAGAAGTCCTTCCACGTTTTCATCGTCTTCGATCATTGCAAGTTTTGGCAGAACATGTTCATATTTTGTTGTTTTACTCTGCGACGGTGCAGCATCATGGCCTTCTACTTCACCAATGATCGTCAGAAGTTCGATCCGGTGTCTCTTCACATTCTGGTCAAGTGTCAACTCACCCATTTCCCTGATCTGCTCATTTTCTTTTTCTTCTTTATCCAAAGCCTGCTGTTTGTCATTCTCGATTTCTTTTTCAGACATAAAAAATACCTCCATGAAGATTCATGAAGGTATTTTGCGTCAGATCTTTAATTGTTATACATCAGATCATATATTTGAAAATCATTCGTTCCAGTTTGTCCAAACATCTGTAACATCATCATCCTCATCGAGAAGATCCAGTGTTCTCTGCAGGTTCTTGACATCCTTTTCATCTGTCAGATCCACATATGTCTGCGGAACCATAGCAACCTGAGCTTCTACCATCGGAATACCAGCTTTTTCCAGAGCTTCACGAACAGCACTGAAATCATCCGGAGCTGTCAGAACTTCGAAGCTGTCTTCTTCTTCGTTAAAGTCTTCTGCACCGGCATCAAGAGCTGTCATCATAAGCTCGTCTGCATCCATCTCACCACATTCGTCTTCCAGTTCTTCTTTATCAATGATGATCTGACCTTTCTGATCAAACATAAAGGATACACATCCCTGAGTTCCGATGCTTCCATAACCTTTTGTAAATGCATTTCTTACATTACTTGCTGTACGGTTTTTGTTGTCAGTCAGAGTCTCAACGATGATTGCAACACCATTTGGACCATATCCTTCATATGTAGCACGTTCATAACTGTCAGCAGAATCTGCACCGGCTGCTTTTTTGATACCACGTTCAATTGTATCATTCGGCATGTTGTTTGCTTTTGCTTTTGCGATAACATCACGAAGCTTGCTGTTGTTATTCGGGTCCGCACCGCCAGCTTTGACTGCCATAACGATCTCACGGCCGATTACAGTAAATACTTTACCTTTTTTTGCGTCATTTTTTTCCTTTTTGTGCTTTATGTTTGCGAATTTTGAATGTCCTGACATTTTTCACTCTCTCCTTTTGTTTCTTTGTCATTTATTTTTTCGGCTCTTACTCTTCCGATGGTTCTGTTTCCAAGTGAAAGAATCTTAAATCTGTAGCCGTTTGCAACAATTTCTTTGTCCAGATCCTCCCTGGACGGAATATGTCCCAGAAGCTCTGTCAGATAACCGTTCAGCGTTTCCATTTCTACATCACCGAATTCAATATCCAGTTCCTGCTCCACATCATCCAGACTGGCAAGTCCATCAATAATGATACTGTTATCTACCTGTGTCCGAAATGTATCCCTGCTCTCATCGTATTCATCAAAAATATCCCCGACGATTTCCTCAATGAGGTCTTCCATCGTTACGATTCCTGCCGTCTGACCATACTCATCCACGACAACTGCCATATGTACCTGTCTGGCCTGCATGGTACGAAAAAGCTGTCCGATATGTCTGGTCTCAGGAACAAAAGTCGCTTTCCTGATAAGCCCCGGAAGCTCTTTCAGTGGTTTGAACTTCGCCCATGGATTCTGTGTAAAGAATTTCAGTGCATCTTTGTAATGGATCAGTCCCCGGATATCATCCATATCTTCCCCGCAGACCGGATATCGGGAATTTTCCTCTTCCATCATATGATTCACAACATCCTTGAGCAGATCATCCATCGCAAAAGCAGCCACACTGCTTCTGTGAGTCATAACCACACCCACTTCTTTATCTTCAAAAGCAAAAATATTCTGGATCATCTCTGCTTCATCTTTCTGGAGGACACCTTTCTCATGTGCCTCATCCACCATAGAGATGATTTCTTTTTCCGTAACAGAATCTTCCTGTTCCCCTTTAAGGAAATGAAAAACTCCGGAAAAAAGACCCTGTATCCAGTCTATAACCTTCGCCGGCCCCCTGCGGGGCAATCGACTGCCATCGTCCATTTTTTATCTATTCCTTCCGTAATTTGTTTAAAATCAGCACAATTACTGCTAAAATATAGCACTTTAGCTTCTGTTCGTCAAGGATAACAGCCTAAAAAGTAAGTTCAAGGCTGATTTCAAGGGCATGATTCACTCGATCCAGCATTGTCTGATCAAGATGGCATACCTTATCCTTCAGCCTTTTTTTATCGATCGTACGCAGCTGTTCCAACAAGATCACCGAGTCCTTCTCAATTCCATAAGAAGAAGCATCGATCTCAATATGCGTCGGCAGCTTTGCCTTATTCATCTTAGAAGTAATCGCAGCACAGATGACCGTGGGACTGTGTCGGTTGCCCACATCATTCTGAATAATCAGAACCGGGCGGACACCACCCTGTTCACTCCCAACTACCGGCCTTAAATCTGCATAAAAAATATCCCCTCTTTTAATTACCACACAATCACACTCCGATTCTTTTTTCTCTGGAATTAGTATTTCCATTTTTCTTCTGTGTATACATGCGTGGTGCTGCAGTTTATTCGAAGAAGGTCAGATCTCCCCATTCTCTGCCGTCTTTTATATAGACTCTCGGGACACGTTTACTGATATCGCAGGCAAATTCATAAGAAAATCTGCCGGACATATCGCCAAAAGTCTCAATGCTGATAAATTCGTCTCCGTCCCTGCCGATCAATGTTACCTCATCTCCATGTTTCACATCCGGAATATGTGTAACATCCACCATGAACTGGTCCATACAGACTCTGCCAAGGATCGGTGCTTTCTGTCCATGTATCAGAACCCATCCTTTATTAGACAGAGTTCTCGGATACCCATCCGCATAGCCAACCGGAATCGTTGCAACACGAAGATCGTTTTCGGAAGCAAATGTTCCGCCATAACTGATTGCCGTTCCTGCCGGAAGATCCTTCACATAAGCCACATGACTCTTCAGCTCCATCGCCGGCTTCAGTTTCACAATGTCCCTCTCCACTTCATCGGACGGATAAATACCATAGATCGTAATTCCCGCACGGACCAGGTTCAGGTTTGCCTCTGGCATACGAATGATTCCCGCACTGTTCGAGCAATGCTTCAGCGGAATCTGTACTCCCGCCTTTTCCAGAAGGCCAGCAAACGCAAGATAACGTTTCAGCTGTTCTACTGCCGGAGCTTTATCTGTTTCATCTGCCCGCGCGAAGTGTGTAAACATACCTTCAATCTCAACATTTGGAAGTGCGGCGATCTTTTTGATCTCCTCAATGCTTTCCGGCTTATCTGCAAATCCAATACGGCTCATTCCGGTATCCAGTGCAATGTGGATATGCACCTGTCTGCCCTGACGGACAGCCTCATCAGAAAGGATTTTTGCCACATTATACTCACAGACCGTCAGGCGCACATCTTTTCTGATCAGTTCCTGGAAATACTCTTCAAAAACAAGTCCGAGAATCAATACCGGTTTCTCAATCCCGGCATCTTTCAACTGAATCGCTTCCTCTGCTGTCGCGGTCGCAAAGCCCCAGATGTACTCATAGTCTTCTATAAGACGCGAAATCGCTTCTGCACCATGTCCATAACCATCGGCCTTGACAACAGCTACGATCCTGGTACCATCTGCAATGTTTTTCTTCATTTCCTCAAAGTTATGAGCAATGGCATCCAGTGATACTACTGCTTTAACTCTCTCAAATTTTTTCATAATACCCTCCTCTTCCTGCCTGATCTGCTCAGATATTTCGGTATTCTATTTATTTTTCAAAACTTCTGAAGCTCCTCGTACAATATCTCCGGCCTTCATACCTGCTGTTCCTTTTTCTTTCGCTGCCAGATCTCCTGCCATACCATGAAGCAGTACTCCCAACGCAGCCTGTCTGCCTGTATCCGGCAGTTCCGTCCTTTTATTCAGGAACATTGCCAGCACACCTGCAAGAATTCCGGTCAGAACATCTCCACTTCCCGCAGTCGCCATTCCAGGATTTCCCGCCAGACTGATCCAGGTATTTCCATCCGGTGCTGCCGTCACGGTACATGCATCTTTCAGCACACAAACCGCACCGGTTTCTGCCGCCAGCTCCCTCGCTGCTGCAATACGGTCTTTTTGAAGTTCACTGACCTTTTTTCCTGTCAGCCGTCCCATCTCACCCATATGTGGTGTCATGACCACGCGGCTCGTAAGATACTGTTTCCATTCCGGATGCTGTGCCAGCAGATTCAGCCCATCTGCATCCAGTATGACTGGTTTAGCAGCTCCTGATGCTGCCTCCAGAAACCACTGTACTTTTTCGGCAGCCTGGTACGTAGTTCCAATTCCCGGGCCGATCACCACAATATCGCACCAGTCAAGATCTTTTGCAAAATCATCGCCACAGTCAAGCATTGCTTCCGGCAGCATTGTCTGCAGTGGAATCCGATTCTCTTCTGCCGTAACGATTTTCACCATTCCGATGCCCACTGCAAAAGCTCCCGACGCACTGAGGTAAGCCGCCCCACACATGCCCGGACTTCCGGCAACGACCAGAATCTTTCCAAAAGTTCCTTTGTTTCCATCAACAATTTTATCCGGCAGAAAATGAATATCTGTTTTTTCTGTCTGCCATAAATATGGTTTCACCTTATCACTTGCGTAGATGCCAACATCCGCAACGATCACTTTACCGGCAAATTTCCTGCCCGGATACAGGCAAAGGCCTGCTTTCCGAAATGCAAATGTCACTGTCAGATCTGCATGAAAAGCAATTCCAAGTTCTGCTCCTGTATCGCCATTTACTCCGGACGGAATATCAACAGCCACTTTCCAGGCATTCAACTGATTCAGTGCCATGATCACATTTCTGTAACTGCCCTCGACCGGACGACTCAGCCCAACGCCGAAAATGGCATCTACTATAGTAGTATATTCCTCTGTTTCCAGGTTATTCACAACCGGCACCTGACAGGCAGCTGCAATATTCAACTGACGCTGCATTTCCACAGTCCTGTGGTCCGGATTCCCCACCAGATACAGACTTGTACGATAACCATGCAGTTTCAGAATACGGGCAACAGCCACGCCATCTCCTCCGTTGTTCCCGCTTCCGCAGACACAGAGAATCCGTTCTTCCTGTTTTTTGTCTGCCAGCGTCCGTTCCAGTTCTTCTGCGACTTTCAGAGCTGCCCGTTCCATCAGGACACAGGACGGAATCCCGATTCCCTCAATCATATTTCCATCAAGAGCTTTCATTTCTTTACAGGTCACAATCTGTTTCATTCTTTTTCCTCACCTGCCATAATTAGCATAAAAGGCCATTACGCAGCCTCCTTGCCATAAGGAGCCGGGTAACAGCCTGTCTGTCCGTCCTGCCATCACTTTATAAGTGCTGCTTATTTCTCATCGTCTATATGTTCCTGACGATACTGACTGAGATTATAGGATAATGTCATAAGACTCTCTGAAAGATGAACATTCTCCACGATCACATCATCCGGAGTATCCAGATCGATATGTGCAAAATTCCAGATAGCTTTGATTCCGTTCTCGATCAGAATCTCCGCCATATCACGTGCCTTATTCTTCGGCAATGTCAGAATTGCGATCTCAATATTGTTTTCTTTCATAAAGAAAGGAAGATCACTGATCATCTGAATCTCAATCCCACGAACCGCAATTCCCTCAAGTACCGGATTTACATCAAAAATACCGACCAGCTTGAATCCTCTCTTCTCAAACTCAACATAATTGGCAAGTGCCTGCCCCAGATTACCAGCTCCTACAATGATCATCGGATGCACGATATCCAGCCCCAGGATCTTACCGATCTCTGTATAAAGATATTTTACATTATAACCGTATCCCTGCTGTCCAAATCCCCCGAAATTATTCAGATCCTGACGTATCTGAGACGCTGTAACACGCATTTTTTTACTAAGATCATTGGAAGAGATTCTTTCTACATTGTCTTCCAGAAGTTCACCAAGGTATCTATAGTAACGTGGCAGTCTCTTAATCACAGCTTTTGAAATCTGTTTTGCTTCCACCGTTGTCCCTCCTTACACTTTCTCGTTAATTATAACGAATTGACATTTTGTTGTCAATCAATGTTGTCAAATATGTACAATTTTCATTTATTTTCCTTTACAAAGGCCATTTTTGCTTTTATAATCATACCGTATATTTACTTCGGAGGAATAACTATGATTTTATCATGTCAGGGTATCTCCAAATCCTTCGGTGAAAAAGTGATTCTGGAAGATGCCTCTTTTCATATAGAAGAACGCGAAAAAGCTGCTCTGATCGGTAATAACGGTGCCGGCAAGACCACACTTCTTCGCATTATAATGGAAGAGATCCATGCAGATGCCGGACAGGTAGTTCTTGCCAAGGACAAACGCATCGGTTACCTCGCCCAGTATCAGGATGTACAGGGACACCTTTCTGTATATGAAGAACTCTTAAGCACCAAACAGCATATCATCGATATGGAAGAACGCCTTCGTACCATGGAAGTCCAGATGAAAAATGCTTCCGGCGAAGAACTTGACCGCCTGATGAACTCCTACACCCGCCTGACTCATGAATTTGAACTGGAGAATGGCTATGCCTACAAAAGCGAACTTATGGGTGTTCTGAATGGTCTCGGATTTACAGAAGAGGATTTTACCAAACAGGTGGCGACTCTTTCCGGCGGTCAGAAAACACGTGTTGCCCTCGGTAAACTGCTGATTTCCAAACCAGATATCCTTCTGCTCGATGAGCCTACCAACCACCTGGATATGGAAAGCATTGCCTGGCTGGAAACTTATCTTCTCAATTATCCTGGTGCTGTTTTCATTGTATCTCATGACCGCTATTTTCTGGACAAAGTTGTCACAAAAGTCATCGAGATCGATGCCGGACAGGTTCGTATGTATGCCGGTAATTACTCCGCTTATGCAGAGAAAAAAGCACAGCTTCGTGATGCCCAGTACAAGGCATATCTCAACCAGCAGCGCGAGATCAAACATCAGGAAGCCGTTATCGTCAAGCTGAAATCTTTCAACAGAGAAAAATCCATCAAACGTGCAGAGAGCCGTGAAAAGATGCTGAATAAGATTCAGCGGATCGACAAACCGATCGAAGTCCAGAGCCAGATGCGTCTTTCTCTTGAGCCACGCGTGGTCAGTGGAAACGATGTCCTTACCGTAGAAGATCTCGCCAAAAGTTTCCCGCAGCAGAAACTTTTTTCCAATATTTCTTTCCAGATCAAACGAGGCGAGCGCGTAGCACTGATCGGAAACAACGGAACCGGCAAAACTACAATGCTCAAGATTCTCAACGGACTTCTGGATGCAGACGCCGGAAGCTTCTCTCTGGGTGCCAAAGTGCAGATTGGTTACTATGATCAGGAGCATCATGTACTTCATGCAGAAAAAACAATTTTTGAGGAAATTTCAGACACATATCCGACACTGACCGAAACACAGATCCGTAATATGCTGGCAGCATTTCTCTTTACCGGAGACGATGTATTCAAAGTGATCTCCTCTCTTTCCGGTGGTGAACGAGGCCGTGTTTCTCTTGCAAAACTGATGCTCTCAGAAGCAAACTTCCTGATTCTCGATGAGCCTACCAACCACCTGGATATCGCATCCAAGGAAATCCTGGAGGAAGCCCTGAACAGCTACACCGGAACGGTACTGTACGTTTCTCATGACCGTTATTTCATCAACCAGACTGCAACCCGCATTCTGGATCTGACAAATCAGTCAGTTGTCAACTATATCGGTGATTACGATTATTATCTGGAGAAAAAAGAAGAACTGACCGAAAAATATGCTCCATCTGTGCAGGAAGCCACTGAAGAAACAAAAGAAGAAACACCTTCTGAGGGAAAACTTACCTGGCAGCAACAAAAAGAAGAACAGGCTCGCAAGCGTAAACAGGAAAACGAACTTAAAAAAGTCGAAAAACGTATTGAAGAACTTGAAACACGAGATAAAGAGATCGACGACACTCTCGTTCTTCCGGATGTCTGTACGAATGTAGGACGCTGTGCGGAACTGAGCCGCGAAAAAGACAAGATTCAGGCAGAACTTGAAGAATTATATGAAAAATGGGAGGAACTTGCGTAACTGCAATTTTCTCTCCCAATATTACAGGAGCCACTGTATCGCAGTTGATACAATGGCTCTTTTGTGCGTATATTAAAGCATTTTTTCCAGAGATTCTCTGATTGCAAGGATGAAATCACGGCTGTTCAGTACAGTCGGATTCTCAATCGTTGTAATCAGTGCAAGGTCTTTGGTCATCTTGCCACTTTCAATCGTGGAAAGGGTAGCTTTTTCCAGTTTATCTGCAAACTCTTCCAGTTTCTGATTGCCATCCAGTTCTCCACGTTTACGAAGAGCTCCTGTCCATGCAAAGATTGTTGCTACAGAGTTTGTAGATGTCTCTTTTCCTTCCAGATGACGATAATAATGTCTCTGTACTGTTCCATGAGCTGCTTCATATTCGTAATATCCTTGAGGAGAAACAAGTACTGATGTCATCATTGCAAGAGAACCGAATGCAGAAGAAACCATATCGCTCATAACATCTCCGTCATAGTTCTTGCATGCCCAGATAAATCCGCCTTCTGCCTTCATAACACGCGCTACGATATCATCGATCAGACTGTAGAAATAAGTAAGTCCTGCTTCTTCGAATCTGTCCTTAAATTCTGTGTCAAATACCGTCTGGAATACTTCTTTGAATTTCGCATCGTATGTCTTGGAGATTGTATCTTTCGCACCAAACCATACATCCTGCTTCGTATCCAGTGCATAGTTGAAACAGCTTCTTGCAAAGCTTTCAATGGATGCAGTCATGTTGTGCATGCCCATCGCAACTCCCGGTGCTTTGAACTCCTGTACAAGGGAGCGTTTCTCTTCGCCGTCTTCAGAAGTATAAACCAGCTCAACCTTACCTGGTTTGTCAATGTACATCTCTGTATTCTTGTAAATATCTCCATATGCATGACGCGCAAGTGTAATCGGTTTCTTCCAGTTGCGTACACATGGCTCAATTCCCTTTACAACGATCGGTGCACGGAATACTGTTCCATCAAGGATTGCACGGATCGTACCATTCGGGCTCTTGTACATCTTCTTGAGATCATATTCGTCCATACGTGCATGATTTGGAGTGATCGTCGCACATTTTACTGCAACACCATATTTCTTAGTTGCTTCGGCGGCATCAATCGTAACCTGATCATCTGTTTCATTACGATAAGTCAGTCCAAGATCATAATACTCTGTGTTCAGATCAATAAACGGAAGAAGAAGTTCATCTTTGATCATTTTCCAGAGGATTCTGGTCATCTCATCTCCGTCCATCTCTACCAACGGTGTCGTCATTTGAATTTTTTCCATAATACGTCTCCCTTGTCTGATATCTGATTTTTTGCAACTGTTTATCTCCGAACAATTGCCAATTTCCTACTATTCTATCCGAAAAAAGGAGTTCCGTCAATACTTTCAGTCTTTACTATGGTAAAATCATGCATTTTTATTTATACAATCATGTGCATTTCCTATAATGCCAAAAACTTTTTGCAGTTGAACTTTCCCCATCCTTGCTGATTTCGCGGTAGCCCCATATCATCGCAGCTGTCTCGCAGCATCATTTTAATCTCTACATTGGAAAGCAGAGAATCTTTTTCCAGTGCCAGCGCAATCGCACCGGATACCAGCGGAGTTGACATGGACGTTCCGCTTTTCATGCTGTACAGGTTTCCAGCTCCCGGGGTACATGCCATGATCTGCCGCCCCGGTGCCACCAGATCCGGCTTGCATACACATTCAAACGTCGGTCCCCGTCCGGATACCGCCTGCTTTCCCGAGAGCATATCACTGGATCCCACCGTAATGATCTTTTTGCTGCATCCAGGTGCCGTCACGCTCCCCGGCTTTGGTCCCTGATTTCCTGCCGCCGCGACCACCACCAGGCCTTCATCCCATAATTTCTCCACACCCTGCACCAGTACATCCTGCTCGTTTCGCGTACGATAAGTCGTTCCCACAGAAATATTAACAATTCGAAGCTTGTATCGTTCCCTGTTCTGTAAAATCCAGCGAAAAGCCTGCAGGACATCTTCTTTATTTCCATTTCCAAACCGATCAAGTACTTTCAGCGCTGCTATCCTGCTGCCTGGTGCCATCCCTTTATATTTTCCCATGGAGGCCCTGCCACTCCCGGCCAGAATTCCGGCTACACAGGTTCCATGTCCATTGTCATCATATGGAGATTTTTTATGCGCTATAAAATCCGCAAAAGCACAGATTCTGCTGTCAAAATCTATATGCGGATAGATTCCCGTGTCAAGAATTGCCACTCCGATTCCCTTTCCTGTATAAAATGACTCGTTCATGCATATACTCCAGATAAAGGTTTCTATATTAATATATTCCAGTTTCAGTGAAAGGGGGTGCGGAGTTTGATCATTGTAGCACTTATTGTGTTTTTCTGCCTGCAGGCATTTGTGCTCTTCTGCTGCCTCGCCGCCGGAAATGACCCCGGATCACAGGAAATATCCGACCAGGAACAGATGGAATATATCCAGATGTGGATGAAAGATAAAAAGCGGAAAGCCTGAAAAAAAAGAGAAAGCCTCTCGACTTTCTCTTATCATAAATAATCATTCACCAACAGCTATTCCGTTTTATCCTCTGCCGGGGTCTGATCACTGCCTTCTTCTGAACCGTCTTCTCTGTTATTGTCTTCTGTATTTCTGACTACCGCATCCTCCGGTGCATCGGTTGGCTTTGTAATTGTAATATTTCCAAGATCTTCTACCGTCTCCTGTTTTGAAAGAGTCGCCTTATAATCATCACGCTCAGCTCTTTTGGATCTGTTTACCTTCACCATCATTGCCAGGCATACGATCAAAACGACAACCAGAATATAATATCCTGCAGAAGACAAAAAGCTCTTTCTGTGTCTGTGTTTATGCTGTGACATACAAGTATCCCTTCACATTATTCTGCAGCTGTTTCAGTATCTGCAGCTCCTGCATCTGTAGTCTGTGTTTCAATTTCATTTTCATCTACAGCACTTTTATCAAGAAGTGTGATTGCTCCAAGGAATGGAAGTGTAACTTTAAGTTCACCTGTTACAGGGTCAATCTCATCAATTGTGATAAATACAACTCAAGAGATTTTCGATAAGTTGAACTAATTATAGCAGAGAATGCAGGATTTAGTTTAAAAATCCTGCACAAAATCAGCAAAATTTAAATCCCGATAGAATTTACTCTTTCACTGGAATTTAAATTTTCAAGTTAGCGATTTTTTCACAGGCTCTTCAAAAAACAAAAATTCTCCAAAATCGAATTACTGCATTTTCTTTGCCAATCCCATTTTGTTATATCCATCTGCAAAATTTATGTCTGTATAATTTTCCTACAAAAGATCCTTCTCCAGATATTCTTTAATCATCGAATACAAAGGCTCCTTTAATGATGGTTTGTTATATCTATATTGAATAATATTTACACAGACCATAATACCAATTACACTTATTATTCCTAGTCTTAACATAGTATTTTGAATTATATATGCATATCCAATAAAATAAATCAGCCCGATATTGACAAATCTCCATCCATACAATTTAGTATATGGTCGGTTTTTCATGTAATTCAGTGTATAATACAACAATACTAAAACCGCAATTTCAAATATCCAAAAATTCATATTTGGATTTATATAATCACTGATTTTAAGAACAACACGCTGCTGTATATCTTTATACTGATGCGCCAGTTTATAAAATTTATCCCATTCATAGTCTCTTAGATACGCATCCATAATTCCAAGTAGTCTTGTCCTTTGCACAACATATTTTGCTCTATTAACAGTAATATACATTCCTGTCATAAAAACATATGCTGTACACAAAACAATCTGTATCCATCTCATGAGAACAGGACTACTATAGAATTCTTTAATGCTAACTTTTTTCTTCCAGAAATATAATAATTCCGATGAATATTTAATTTCAAAAGGAGTCAGATCTATATAATTTTTATCTTTCATAAAATAAGTTGTTTCTCTGTTACATATATAAGTCGCAATAAATTTTAAACGGTTACTTATTTCTTTCAATTCATCTACAGCAAAATTATTTATTTCTATAAAATAATAAACAAGAATATATCGATTTATAATACTGCTTTGATTCAAAAATCCATGACACCACCCATAGGTCTTGCACCAGTCATTTGCTATACTTTGTACCTCTATAGGAAGACAGGTACTTATATCATGTTTTTCGAACCAATTAACAAAACTTTCTTTTTTCGTCAACAAAATAAATTTTCTAAGAATAATTTCTGTTTCCTTTTTGCAGTTTTCATCTAAATCTTTTAAAATACTCAAAATACTATTATACTGCTCGTTCTTTATATAGCCCGCAATTATTTCTTCTTTATAACCTTCCGATATATTGCTTAAAAACAACTCCTTAATAACCCCATTCAAATGCGGACCAGAATCAGCAATCAAATTTTTCAGATTTATCGTTGAAAGATTACTTTGTATAAACTCCAATAAAACTTCTTTTTCTATATAATAGGACATCCCACACAATATATTTTGCTGACTTAATGAAATATCGTTCTGTAATGGCTCATCTATGCTCTTTTCAAACGCCTCTCTAAAGAATGCAGTAATTATATTTTGGGTCAATGGATATTTTTTTGCAATATTCCCAAGATTTTTGCAAAAACTGATATCCATTACACGCCCTCTCTGTATTTTTTTACAAATATATTCTTCAATTAACTGATTATCATTAATATCACAATCAATAATTAACGGATCTACTATAAAATCGTTTTCAATATTATCTCTTATATATTTGTTCAACAACACTTGTGTATTCTTATCAACATTCTGCATCGAAAAATAAAAAAACAAAATATTATATATATCATCACTGTTTCTCAAATAATCACGGATATTAATTTTTTCTCTTACCCAATAGCCAGCAAGAAAAAACTCATAAAAGGATCTATGATAAAATTTATATTGATTTTTCCCTGATTTTTCGATAATTCCAGAATACTTATATATCTCCTGTACAACTTCTTTCACCTCTTCCGCATACTCCTCTGCCGCCGGCTTAGCTGCACGAATCATATCTATCCATCTCACAACATCACTTTTATTTTCATAGACTTTATTTGCAAGATTTTGCAATGCCATAATTTTAGCTTCACTTTTTACTTTATTCCTGTTCACCAACGTTTTCTTTTGCTCTTCCCAATCTTCCAGAAGACAATTCATCGAATTATCATAAAAATCACTGATTGTTTTTGGAACAACAAGTTCTTCTTTTTCATACAAATACGCAATCAATGTAAGCAACAGTGGATTTTGTGCCAATCGTTCTAACTGATAGTTATTTACTATACGCTCGTAAATTTCCCATTGACTTTGCTCCCCTTCAAAATTCCATTTCAGAAGAAATTCCAAAATTTTTTCTTTATTAAGCGGCGCTAACCTTAATATTCTATTTTCACTTATATCGTTAAATTTTTCATTTGCATATACAGCTGTTCTTGATGTTATAATTACATAACATTTCTGATATTCTTTTACAAACTCAAGCAAAATTTGAGAAATTCTTACCTTTTCTTCATCATTAACTTCGTCATATCCATCTATTAATACCAGAAATTTTCCTTTGTATAATTCTCTGTCAATTTTTTTATGGAAATTCTGTTTTAAAATCTTAATTTTCCTAATAACTTTATGTCTTACAGCTTTATCATGTATAATTTCTGTAATTTTATCCAAAAAATCCTCTACAGAATTTACATTCTTTAAATCTGTAAAATTTAATAATACCGGAGTTGCTAACGATTCAATGTCAACCGTATCGTTTTCTGATTGTATTTGTTTTCTCTTAAATTTTCCTCCTTTTGTATTCTCAAAACACATCAATACTTCATTGCTCAGTCTTCGGACAGAAACTGTTTTTCCTTCCCCTGCATTTCCTAGTATTACAAAAAATCCCGACATTTTATCTTCAAAACACTTGAACAGATACTCACACATGTCCACATTCTGTATTCTATTGTCAATATTTACATTTACAGAGATAAGCACATCCGTTAAATCATGTCTATTCAACCATTTATGATGTATATTAAAAATCTCTGCTTTTAAAATTTTCCTGTAATTTTTCATATAGGAACCTTTAAACCATACATATATAAATACAAGCAGACAAACTGCACCTATATAATGCCAAAACCGATCTTTAATTGCTTCATTCAAGCTGTCCTGTATAAATTCGATTATTCTATTATTATTTTGCGCGGTCGTTTCCTGTTTGATATCTTTAGTTACTTTATTAATTTCATTTTCTTCTTCATTCTTCTCGATAGATTCTATAACTTGACTGTAATTAACTTTAGGTACAACATAATTATAGCTTGTATAGACAAGCATATATCCTGCTATTCCAGCAAGGATCAACATTCCAATCATCATTAAAATATTATTTTTCCAAGATTCCTTAATATTTGTATCTTTTCTGCTCCATGAAACGACAAAAAAACAGCAGAGTATCATCAAAACAATTCCTTGCATTTTCTTTTCTCATCTTCCTCGTATGTATTAAGTATTTTCCCATCTCATAAAGCATATCACTAATCTGTATTATATGCTATCAAATATATTTTCGATATGGTAAAACTTTATATCGATGTTCCGAATGTTTTTTGTTACCTATCTCTTACATTTCAATTTCTGTCATTTCAACATATATTACCATTTATTTACATTATATCTTGTTTTCGTTCATTATTTGCATTATAATAGAAGCCCAAATAAATTTGATTTATGGAGTATAAATGGCAACAAAGAAAAGGAACTATAAACACCGCACAAAAACACCTAATAGAAATAGCATTCAGTCCGCGAGTTCACATGCAGGCTCAGAGAATGAACATTTTGTTCCTATCGAAGATACTTCTTTTACTAAATGCACGTTTTTCTCTTCTGCTATCGCATTAATTGCTCTATTTCCAAGCAAAATTTATGAGCTATTAATTTCTCCAGACTATTCTACAGGAGCTTTTGCTTTTCTTTTTGTTCTCTTTCTTCTTCTTTTATTATTCATCATTTTTATTTACAGAGAAGTTAAAACAAAGCTTGAAGACAGGAATAAATATCATTTAACCGATATTCAATGCAAAAACAGCATTTTACGAAGAAATGTTATTTGTTCTTTATTGATATTTTGCTGCTATTTTGTAGCGCTTCCGCTATTAACTTGTGCAGCAACCCGGACACATCATATGCTTGTCACAGTTTTCCCCTCTGCTGTTTCTGATTCTAACGCTGATCAGGGTGAAAATGGAACTAATACAATAACGGTTACACCAACTCCATCCTCAGAACCAGCACCTTCGGCGGCAACCATAGCTACTTACACTCCGATTCCGAAAGATGAATGTCAGCAGAGTTTCGACCGTCTCTGGTCATTTTATATGAAAAAATCGATGGAACTAGTGTACCCTTATTAAAAATGGTGTCGGATATTGATTGATCATATCAATATATCCGGCACCGTTTTTGTTTATCTATGCTATTATATTCGGAATAACTTTCAGGATTTTTCTCCGACGTATGCTCTCCTCCAAGTCGATCACTATCGGCTTTCCATCGGAATCTTTTGCATGTAAACGAATCCCTTTATATTTTTCAGTATCGTTAGTTCCATAGACGAAGATTTTCCCGGAAGATATCTTCGAAGCTTCTTTTATTCATTTCTGGAACTATTGGAAAAATATAATCAAAAAACTTCGCATGCTGCAGCTCATTTAGAACCTCATCCTTAATCACATATATAAAACGAACATATTTTTCCCCCTGTAGTCTCTGATTGAGCATATAATTGATTTCCCTTAAACGTGAGAAAATCTCTATATTTATCCGCAATTTGTTCCAGACAGTAAATAAGTTCCGTCGCATATAGATCCAGATAATCCTCACATGCACTTCTTTCGATATCAATTTCTGTGTTATCTGATTTCACAGCTATATTTTTCAGGCGCATCTGTGTCAGCATATAATAAATCAAATGTCGGCCAATCACTACGACTGCTGCAAATACAATCAGATAGAGGAAAATATGAATTTGAGTTTTCCATTTTAATAACAGACAACTTTTGCCCACAACTGATTTTATCAAACTTCCCAAAGGCTGGTAAAAGATTAATAACAATATCATTAATATCAGCAAGCCGCCCAGATTGGCGTTAAGCCTTCCAAAGCAACTCGGCTCCTGAATCATATCAAATCTTCCTGCTTCAATATCTCTCTTATGAAAGCGGGCATAAATCTGAAGAAGAATCCGTCGTTCGATAATATTCTTCTCTTCCGATTCTTTCTCAGTGTCATCATTTATGTATTTTCCCAGCGAAACATATAAAAAATGAGGCTCATCCACCTTTATACAATTTTTTAAAATTGAAATCCTGGAAATCATTCCTAAGATTCGTTTCTTTACCCCTTTCTTTTCTTCGTCCCACCTTTGCTGTCGTTTCTTATCATACGAATGTAAAATACTGCTCTTCCCGATTCCATAACTGCCTGACACCGCCATGTTTCATATACGTGGCTCAGCAAATGCTTCATCCAAATATTGATAGTATATTTTTAAATCGTCCGTTTCCTTCAAGTCCGCATCATAAGATAACGGAAACAAGAATTTATCTGTATTCTTCTCTTCCATCTTTTGTTCTCCTGTAAAACACCACCTGTCAGTCATCTCCATACGCTGACTAACAGGTGGTATTTTTATATCATCTCATACTTTTCTATCACACAACTGTATTTTTTCGTTTTTCTGTCATAATTAATTCCCGAGAGGAGCAGGTTTCCGTGATACTCTTTCAATGCTTCTGCGTATCGTTTCTCTTTTATCTGTGCAATAGTTCCTTCTGCATCTTTATCCCATTTTAGCTCGATTACCGCTGCCGGTTTATCTGCATGAAGTTTTCTTGGCACAAAACAGATATCTGCAAATCCTTTTCCTGTTGGCAATTCTCTGATAATTGTGTAAATTTCGACACAAATATACGGAAAACACCACCCGTCAGTCTCTGCGACCATCCAGGTGATGCTTCCTAATTTACATATTCAACTTCTCACACCATTATAGTGTATTTTCTTTATTCAACCGTTACGCTCTTTGCAAGGTTTCTCGGCTTATCTACATCAAGACCCTTGGCAACACTTACATAGTATCCCAGCAACTGCAGTGGAATGACTGCAAGGGATGTTGCAAAATGCGGATCTGTCTTCGGCATATATACAGTGAAGTCCGCAGTATCTTCGATATTATAATTTCCAAATGTAGTCAGGCCCATCAGGTAAGCGCCACGGCTCTTACACTCTACCATGTTGCTGACTGTTTTTTCATACAGGGATGGCTGAGTGAGAACGCCGATCACCAGTGTACCGTCTTCGATCAAGGAGATAGTTCCATGTTTCAGTTCACCTGCTGCGTATGCCTCAGAATGGATGTAACTGATCTCTTTCATCTTCAGGCTGCCTTCCAGACAGATTGCGTAGTCGATGCCACGACCGATGAAGAATACATCTTTTGCATTCGCCTGTTTAGATGCGAACCACTGGATGCGTTCTTTGTCATCGATGATTCTCTGGATCTTATCCGGCAGAGTTTCAAGTTCTTTAATATATGCCGCGTACTGTTCCTCGGAAATCGTACCTTTTACTTTTGCAAACTGAATAGCCAACACATAAGCTGCAATCAGCTGTGTGCTGTACGCTTTTGTTGTTGCAACAGAGATTTCCGGACCAGCAAGTGTATAGAAGACATTGTCTGCTTCACGTGCAATAGAGGAACCAACCACATTCACAATGCCAAGTGTACGGATGTTGTTTTCTTTGCAGAGACGCAGTGCTGCAAGACTGTCTGCAGTCTCACCGGACTGGCTGATAATGATTGCCAGCGCTTTCGGATTCAGAATCGGATTTCTGTAACGGAATTCGGATGCCAGCTCAACACGAACCGGAACACGAACCATATCTTCAAATACATACTGTGCAGCCATTCCCACATGATATGCAGAACCACATGCGATAATGTAGATCTGATCAATGTCCTGAATGTTTTCGTCTGTAAGTCCGATTTCAGAAAGATCGATCTGTCCGTCTTTCACAACAGAACTCAGAGTGTCCTGAACTGCTTTCGGCTGCTCGTGGATCTCTTTCATCATGAAATGCTCGAAACCGGCTTTTTCTGCTGCTTCTGCATCCCACTCGATTGTTTTCATCTGTTTCTGGATTTCTTCGCCATCCAGGTTATAGAATGTGATCTCACCTTTACGAACGCGGGCCATCTCTAGGTTTCCGATATAATATACATTTCTTGTATATTTCAGAATAGCCGGAACATCAGATGCAACGTAAGACTCTCCATCAGAAACACCCAGAATCATCGGGCTGTCTTTACGAGCTACATAGATTTCTTCCGGATAGTCTTTAAACATAATTGCAAGTGCGTAAGAACCACGGATACGAACCATTGCATGATTGATTGCATCAACCGGAGTTCCCTCATATTTTTTATAATAGTAATCTACCAGTTTAACGGCAACTTCTGTATCTGTCTCAGAATAAAATGCATAGCCTTTACGAAGGAGCTTGTCTTTCAGTTCCTGATAGTTCTCAATGATTCCGTTATGAACTGCAACAACATTTCCATCATCACTTACATGTGGGTGTGCATTGTTCTCAGATGGTTCGCCGTGAGTTGCCCATCTGGTATGTCCGATACCACATGTACCCGGAACAGATTCTCCGTCATTTGTCTTCTCGGATAAAACCTTCAGACGTCCTTTCGCCTTAATGACTTCTGTCTCACCTTCGCCATCACGAACCGCAATACCCGCGGAATCATATCCACGATATTCCAGCTTAGAAAGGCCATCCAGAAGGATCGGGGCTGCCTGATGGCATCCTGTAAAACCAACTATTCCACACATAAATATTTCTCCTCTTCTCTTCTTAACTTTATATAAAGCAAACTATAATGTAAAAAATAAGCACAATTTTATAAAAGCCAAATTTTGGTCTATCATAACACAAAAACTGCAGGAGTTCAAGTTTATCTGCAAATGCTTGCAATTACCATATCGAATGGCAGTCATCTCATAATAATATATGCCGTGTAGATCAGATACATTGCCACCATGGCAATACCCTCGTTTCTTGTGATCTTCCTGTCACTTCTGGCAAAAAACCAGACTACGACAGAAAAGCCGACAAGGACCAGAATATCGATCACATTTTCACTGATCAGCGACACCGGACTGATAGCAGATGCAATACCAAGGACCATCAGAATATTAAATATATTCGATCCGACTGCATTTCCCACTGCCATATCAACTTCATTTTTGCGTGCCGCAACCACAGAAGTAACCAGTTCAGGAAGTGACGTTCCAATTGAAACGATCGTCAATCCCACAAGAGTCTGGCTCATTCCCAGATCTATTGCGATCCTGCTTGCCGCATCAACTGTCATATCCCCACCAAATGCAATTGCCACTGCACCACCAACAATGCAGAGAATACTCTTTGGATAAGACAACAGTTTCAGTTCTCCATCTTCCAGCTCCTCAACTGCTTCGATCTCAACTTTTTTCCCTTCGGTCCTTGCTTTCATTGCAGTCCGGATCATATAGAAAATATATCCCGCAAATGCGCCCAGAAAAACAGCTCCGTCCAAATGTCCCAATATCATTCCGTGTACATCTCCCAGTGCAAGATATCCCAGTCCCAGAAGAAGCAGCGCACAGATAACAGATAGTGGAATATCCCTCACGATCGTATCCTTCTGCACCATGATCGGTGTCATTATCGCACAAACACCGATCACAAACATCAGATTAAAAATATTAGATCCGACTACATTACTGACTGCAAGTTCATTATTGTGCACCAATGATGCAGTCACACTGACTGCAGTTTCCGGAAGGGATGTTCCCATTGCAACGATTGTCAGACCGATAATGATCGAAGGAACTTTCAGTTTCTTTGCAATGCTGGAACTTCCCTCTACAAAAAAATCTGCTCCTTTGATCAGGAACACAAAACCTATAATCAAAAACACGATTACCAATGCAAACGGTGCATTATTTATATATTGCTCCATGAATGGCTCCTTTCATTGTAGTTTACACTACAAAATGTTATACTTTTGCTGAACATTATCGCACATAAAGTTAAGGAGAACAAGACATGCAGATAACAAAACCTACTTTTTATAAAGAATTTTCCTGTATCGCAGGTGCCTGTCCCGATACCTGCTGTGCCGGATGGCAGATCATGATTGATGAAAAAAGCCTCCAGAAATACCGTAGATTCAAAGGTTCTTTTCGAAACAGACTTCACAATGACATCGACTGGAAAGAACATTCTTTCTGTCAGTATGACAAACGCTGTGCATTTCTGAATGAAGACAATCTCTGCGATATCTACAGCGAAGCCGGTAAAGATATGTTATGCGACACCTGTCGAAAATATCCACGTCACATTGAAGAATTTGAAGGACTGCGTGAATACTCCCTGTCCCTCTCCTGCCCGGAAGCCGCGAGAATTTTTTTATCCCACAAAGAAAAAATCACATTCTTCACCAGAGAAGTCGCAGCACCGGAAGAAACTTTCGATGACTTCGATTATTTTCTTTTTACCGCTTTGATGGACACCAGAGACTATCTTTTCTCTGTAATTCAGGATCGCTCCATACCGGTCAGATTACGCCGTCAGAAACTTCTGGCATGTGCGCATGATTTCCAGCTCAGTCTGGACAAAAATGAGCTGTTCCAGTGGGAAGATATCTGCGGTCGGCATCAAAAATCCGGATATGGCAAGAAATTTCTGAATAAGATCCAGAAATGGAATAACGATCGTCCGGTATCTTCTGAACAGCCCTGCAAAGATTCTACCTCTGATACAGTCTCCCTGCTTGCTCTATGCAAACAGATCTGGCGCACAGTTATCCCACAGATGGAGGTTCTTCGCCCAGGCTGGCATACATACCTTCGAAAAACACTCGTTCCACTTTATGATTCCTGCCAAAGTGATACGGAGCTTTCAGAAATTTATGCCGCCTTCGCACACGATTATCCAGACTGGACGGTTCACGAAGAACAGCTTCTCCTCTACTGGATCTATACCTATTTCTGTGGGGCTGTTTATGACGATCAGATCTTTGCCAAAGTCAAAATGGCTGTCATCTGCACCTTCATGATCCACGAACTTGCCGTAGGAACCTGGTTAAAAAATGACCGTCATTTTACCTTTGAAGATATGATTTCCATCTGCTATCGATTCTCAAGAGAACTTGAACACTCCGATCCGAATCTCAATGAAATGGAACGCCTGATGGATGAAGAAGATGTGTTTGATTTCAGAAATTTACTCACAATATAAAAGATAAGCAGGCGGCCGTAAAGGTCTCCTGCTTATCTTTTATGGAATTATTCTCCCAAAAACTGCTCAACTACCTGTCTGATCAGAGTCCTCTGTTCAGGTGTAAGCATCTCAATCTTCTCCAGTAGCTCCCGCACTTCCCGCGGAGCTTCTGAATCTTTCTTATCTCTTTTTTCTCATTTATTTCTTATATTTTTCTCCAACGACAGATA
>OMNT01001155.1_pt1 | contig 25716 bp, 30 predicted proteins | sample 1672551 | NCBI WGS metagenome assembly OMNT01 (sample SAMEA3136698, study PRJEB25190) | human gut metagenome | reverse complement strand
CATAGTCCTTTCCGTATTCTACAGGTCTATATTCGGCTGTCATTACCGATTCCCCGTCTTCAATATCCTCTTTCCATAAATAGATGTTCATATCAATGCTCGTCGCATATCCTCTGTCTGTGGAGAATTTTGTCGAATGAAAAGAGACTTTACAACTTAAAATTGGATAAAAAGGACAAAAAAAGAAGAGCTGCTTGCTCTTCCCATATAGTAGTAGTAAAATAATATGTCATGCCAGCGCAATATATTACCTAGAATATCGCTATAACAGGAAAGGGGCTGCATTGTGACAGCCCCTAGTTTACTTCATCACGTTGTCTACATTCTGAGTGAACTCGTTCCCTGGTTTATTTTAGCATCGGTCTGGATTTTGTTTCATAAAGATAAATTTTGCCACAGAGCGGTCGTATGTTTTAATGTGTCCAAACAGCCAGTCGATTACATTTTTCTGTACAAGTTCACTGAACCGATCTGTTGGTCCTTCATACTCCTGAAGGTATTCATACAGTTCCTGAATTGTCTTTTTAAACTCTTCATGTTTTTCATAATGTTTTTCACGCTCTGGATAACCGGCTTTTTCCTGAAGTGCTTCTTCTTCTTTAAAATGAAAGTCAGTATACTCGTTAAGATAATCCAGAAGTTTGATCGCCTTTACCTTGCTGTCGCCATTTTGACAGGCAATTACAAAGTTCTGAATACGGTCAATCAATTCTTTGTGCTGTGTATCGATTGTTTTATTTCCTGTTACTAAATTGTCATCAAAGGTAATGTTTAAATCGTAAGTCATAATTTGACCTCCATTTCTTTTATATGTTCTCTTAGGCTCTTTTAATGTCTGGCAGTTTCGTACCTGCATTTTCTGCTTAGTCTTCTACAGGAACGAAAACATCTTTTCCTAATCCGCAGATTGGGCATGTCCAGTCATCTGGAATATCCTCAAATGCAGTTTCTGGAGCGATACCGGCGTCTGGATCTCCTACTGCCGGATCATAAATATATCCACATGGTTCACATTCATATTTTTTCATAGTCATTTTCCCTTTTCAATGTCGATTTATTTTTGTTACCAAGTTCCTAGCAATTTTTCTAACACTTTGTTTCTTGTATATCTGTATTATACATGATAATTATTCTTTTGTCAATAATAGTAATTATTATTATTTTTGCACTTAGCATAAACTGATATTTGAATTGCACATTTACATATTGTATATATCATGGGAATAGTTGATTAAAAAAATGAACTCTACAATTGTTATTGTATGTCCCATCCTTGATTCTGAAATGCATTTCACGAAGATTTTTATCTCCTGCAACTAATATAAGATTTGCTCCACACCCGCAAGGACAAAACAATTTATTATTTCTACTTTTTTCTCTAAGATTTTTTAATCTATCCGGTATATTTATTTGATGCCCATTAATAACCGTATATATGGATTCGATTCCTATGTATTTTCCATCACATATTGCAACCGTTCTATGAGCCATATATCGTTCCCCTATCCTTGTGCTTTCTAATCAAAAACTATTCTTGCTATCCTGATTATATCATGCTATCTAAATGGTTAAACATAAATAAACTAATTTTCTACTTTATATCGTTAAAAAGTATTCACTTAAAACCTAACCACATTTTTACGATGTCTTGAGCAACTACTTAACATTCCTGCTTTCTATCTACATAATCCCCAAATGCCCTATTTCTACATATTTCAGTAATCACCCTTTCGTTCACTTGTACCACTTAGGTGGTTAGCGCGTTCGTTGCGACTACGAAATTGATACAGGCAAACGCTCCCCTTGCAAATACCCCTGTTCACGCAAAAAACGTCTAGCCACTCATAGCCAGACGTTTTTTATTCAAAAAATCCTTTATATGTACTTCAACATTGTCGCAATAGAAAATATCCATATCAATCGACTTTGCTAAATGTTCCAGAGAAATCCCTAATACAACATTGCCAGAGACCATTATCCCGTTTGCGAATTTCCAGGCTCTTTTTTTTACCATTTTGTAGAGCTTCTAAATTTGAACGACTCGGCATCGCGACTGTAACGATAGCGCATTTTACTTTTTCTTCCACAGTCAAAATTCTTCTCGTGGATGCGTCTGTAATACGAACAACTAACCAACATAAGGCAAACCCTCCGCAATCTGGTAAAGCCATTTGAATGTAAGTCCACTAACAGACCTGCGCCTTCCGGCCAAAACAGAATTTAGATTATATCTGTTAACTCCTAATTCTCGCGCCGCTTGAGATTGATTATTGTAGATCATTCCAGTTTCCATGCACATAAACTCTGGAGAATGATTCACCAATCCGGCAATAATACGATCAACGATTCCTCCATACGTCATGTTATAATGACGATCACACCATTCCAGGTTACTGAATTTCGGATCCATTTTGTCCTGATTTTTATGATTAATTTCTGGAAGTCCGTTTGGATTCGGAAGAAAATATTTTGCAACCAAAACGTGAACATAAAAAGATTTTTGCTGACCGTTACCAATCTGCAGTATCACACTCGCGTATGATGGTCTGGCGACGTTGGTTAATATCCTGCCGTTTCTCCTGTTTCGGACGCGTCCCAGATTAGAAACCTCGTACCTCGCTGCTGTGTAGGAATTATATGTAATTGGTTTGTAAATTTCTATTTCGGTATATTTCGCTGTCATAATTTCGCTCCTATATATATAAGAAGCTTTTACTGCTACATTACGAATCACCTGCCGACTGAGTGCACTACTCTCAACCGGCAAGCGTTCAATAAAAAAAGAAAGGAGGTTTGATATGAAAAAAAATCAAACATGCCGGTGACAACTCCGGCAAAAGCCTCTATGAGATTTGACCCTACACAGAGACTGAGGTGAACATAAAATTTTGAAGCAAAATTTTTTGACATATATATTATCTCAAAACTGCTATGCACGGACGAACATACATAACAGTCGTAAGATCGGCATAAGTGTAACATTCGCGTACGTGCACTCCTGACGGTGTCGGATCCGTCGCGATCGCTACTAAAAAATGTCTGTATTTTTCCAGGATTTTTAATTTTCTGAAACCCTTGAGAGTGTGACCGTCGGAACTCAAATCGGAAACTTCTACAGTATCTCCAACATGAAATTGATCTCTGACGAACTGTCTCGTCTCCGGAAAAATCGGACCGTGATAAAAATTGTTTTCTCTCATTTCCTACCTACCTTTCCACAATTATATTATAGAGTTCTTCCGGTTCTCGTGGTTCTGGATTGCAGTTCTTGGCATTTTTTTGACTTTTTTTGAAAAAAATAGAGGTGTCTTATAGGCACCACTTTAATGCTATGCGATGAGTCCGCGGAGATTGTTCTTGCTGTCAACGACGGCCTGATCGAAAATTTTCTGGACTGCCGGCAGTGTAAAAAATTTGTTGAGATAGCGGAACGCGCATGATTTAACCATGCCGGCTTTGTACCCTGCGTCCTCATAGCGCTCACCGCCGATTACCACCAGCGCGACAACAATCTGCATACTCTTCTCTACGTCCCTGTCCAATGCCGCCATATCGATTGTGCGGCGGATAATCCACCGTTTCTGTGTAATTTCCAGAATAATCGCCTCGATCAAGGCTTTTTCTCTCTGGTAAGCTGTCTGCTGCACATCCTCGATTTTGACGGTGTGGGCCTGTCCGGTTCTGTAATCCTGTACAGTGTCTACAATCAAATATTTGTCACGGAGCTCTGCCAGCTGTTTTTTGTAATATTTTTCCTGCACCTCCAGCGTCCTGTACTGGAGGAAATCTTCTTTACAAAGCCTCAATTCGCTCATATCACTTGCCCTCCTTATTGATATAGGTAGAAAAAATCTTTATAAAATCGTCCAGGGAGAGAGTTATCAACGTTTCCTCTCTATTTTTTTTATGGATCACCACTGGAATATCGCCGGCATTTTTTGCGTTGTTATCACGGACAGCCTGGTGATACGCGTTGTAAAGATTGAGTTTTTCCACGTGTTTACACTCTATATGTAAATGCGGTACACCCTCCACATCTCCGGCGTCCCCGGTTTTACCACAGTGCTGCGCAGTTCTATGGGTCCCTGGAAATCCGTGATCCTGCAGGTAATGTGCAACTTCCAACTCAAAGCGCGCCCCTTTCTGTTTACTCGCGCGTCCAATCTGCTGCGGAGTGCGTGTTTTTTTAATTCTCTCTGTCATGCAAATCCTCCTCTACCGCTGGTAACGTTGTATCGCGTGCTGCAACCAAAATGTCGAATAAATCGCTGAGATCGTCTGCAACCGGAGCCGCATCATACGAACGAATCCACCTACCGTGTACATTGTCATAATGGTATGCGATAGATTTTCTCTGGCCGTCTGGATTAGTCACTCTCAACATTACGAACCTATCTCCAACGTGATCGTCTTCTACTATCAATCTCGTGCTAGTTTTTAAATTCCTCATTTAAAATCCCTCCTCTACTGCTGTCAGATTTTCGGAAATCAGATTTTCTACACTCATCATGCTCTTGTACGCGTTCACAAAATCCATAAAAACGCACTCCTGAGTGACTTCTGTAAATTTTTCATCCTCTGCAATGTGCCATGTGCCGGCATATGGATCGTAAATATACGTACGGCTATAGTGCACTCTCCCCAGAGAGTCGCACGCGCAGAGACATACATTTCTGCGGCCAAGAACGTCTTTGCTGTGTTTAATTTCTACGTTCAAATTTTTTGGTACTGTTCTCATGTTCAAAAACTCCTTTCTTGTATAAAAAACGTCGCGGTGTCCGGAACTATATCCGTAAATTTAATAACTGTATGTTATTTTTAAAAACCCAAACCCCCGCTTGTATGCCAAACCTGCCAAAATTACAAACCATCAATTATAATTACCAGCTGTTGAAACTATCAAAAACTTCTAATCCTGATGTTTTTGTGTACTAGCGGAGAAACCTTTAATATCGCAAACTCATAAAACAATCATGAGCTGTTATCATTTTCATGGGAAAATTCTTCTTTTTCATGGGAAGAAAGCCTTATTTCGTGGGATAAATTTTCCCATGAAAGCTTTAACCAGTTAAAGTGATTATTCGCGTTTAGTATTTCAATTAACTATATTGTCTGATAATATAGTCAATAGTCAATAAACTATATATGCATTATAGTAAGTTTTACTTAAGTTATTTTTTCAGGTGACATTTTACATATATATATAGGGAAAATGTCACTTGTTAATAAATTAACAGCTATTATTAGTTATTTGGTTAGTTCCGTCCGCCGCCGGCTAAAACAGTGACAACTGCTGCGCCTCCGGGCTCTGTTTCCGGAACAATCCGCCGCTCATTTTTTTATCTGCAGACATGAGCTGTTTCATATATGGCATGCACAGAATTTCTGAAACCACTGTCCTTTTGATCCCTGTATCGGCCGCGATTGTACTTGCACTGTATTTGCTCAGTAATGGCGTTTCTCTATAAATTTTCTCCACATACGCCATTGCCTTCACCAGCTCCTCTTTTTCCGGATTTTTGCAAATTCCGCCATCCGGAAGAACATCGTCAAATCTCGTCAATTTTTTCAGCTCGACATTGAATTCAAATGCCTGTCGTACAAATTCTTCAGAGACCTCCGCTGCTGCCGCGATATCCGTAAAACTGTATTTTTCGCCGTAGTTATATCTACGGTATGCCGTCATTATTCTGGCAAGATCCTGTTTTTCAGAACCAGCTTTCACATGGATAAGAAATTTCCCCCTCCTAATCACAGTGTCGTTTTTTACCAAAGATTTCAGTGTTTTATTCCTGGAAAATGTCTGTTTCACGGTATCCATTGGAATATTGAGCTCTCTCGATATACCAGAATATGTATACTCCGCACCTGCTGCTAATTTTTTATAATACTCAATGATGAGTGCTGGAGCCCTGTCATCATTTTTGTATTCATTCAAAGCCGGCGCATGATAGATATAATCTTTCTCGCTATCACACCCAAACTCCGCCAAAATCCGTCTGACGATCTCCTCAGAAAGGCTTTCTTTTTCCGGATCATACTCGCCCTGAGCGTGCCCTCTGGAGAACCATAAAATGGAAATTCCGTACCGGTTCAGTTCTACCGGATCCTCAGATTTTGGAAAATTTCGAATACGTAAACGCTGAAACTCCTGCACAATATCTTTACACGCGGTGTCCACCTGATTTTTCCGGACCAATTCGTAATATCCACAATTATCTGCAGTGGCATTGTAATTATAGATAGTCCTCAACAATGTCTGTCTTTCTACCGTCTCCATGTTTACAATTTCATTCCAAATTTCCGGTTTACGGCAGCATACCTGCACAAAACTGGTAAACTGTGAAATTGTAGACTGACCGATTTTTACAATTACAGACCTGTCTTTGTATTCGTTAGACCCTGTCAGGTCCACAGAGCCAAACGATTTTGCCGGCAAATCTGAGAGAATACCAGGCGCCAGACCAAATTCTGACATAAGGGGAACCAGCTCTTTATAGCAGGTAACGAGTGTTTTTCTAGGATTAATCCGTTTCAGATTCTCACCCAGAATCTCCCGAATATGGTTAAACAGGTTTTTAGCCTGCGTCTGATTATCTTTTTTGAGGTCATACGCGCCAGAAATTTCTCCGTACTGCACAATTTTTACCGGAATACGTGGTTTGTAAAAATCACCGACAAAATTAAAATTATATCTTCCATCCCTGTATGCCGGGTTCAGGTGACCGGTTCCGTCTGCAATAATGATCGGCATTTTGCCCCAGGGTAATTGATCCAACGTATATTTCCCAACAGTAATTGTCACCTGAGGGCGATTGTCGATTTTACTCCTACCTTTACGGATAGTATTCATAATCACGACATTTTTCGGGCTAAATATGCTCAAAAACTCATCTACGGAAATGATATTTTCACACCCGTAAGAATTTTCTCTCATATTTTTTTTATTATTTTTGCAAATTCTTTCCAATTCTGCAGGAGCTGTTTTTAATTCCGCCAGCTGTTCCAGGCGGTCTATTTTGACCTCAAATTCCCCCAAATTTATCTCTGCTAAATATTTCACGACCGTGGTAGACGTCCTAAAATCCCGAACTTTCCTAATCCATGTCTGAATCTCGGAAAATTTTTCATTATTTTCTATTCTTGCACTATCCTCGATGATCTTTTCCAGTGCAGATTTTCTTGTAGAATTTTCTTTAATACGTCCTTTGGCTTTCAAAATTTTTACCATATTCTGCATGGAATTTATTAGATCCAATAATGCTGCAGAGTATTTTTTGGAGGTATTGAGATAGCCGAAAAATACATCCGGTCTGGTGCGATCCTCTTTTTTCTCCCCATCCCTGTATCTGAGAGTACTGGAATTAATCCTATCTATCTCATTTTTTACCAGTTCTAAGAGCTTTTCCGCGAGGTCACCGGCTCTTTTAGCAGTCTGTCCATCTTCTACATCATTTTCTTTTTCCGGAGAAATGGACTCCCGGAGATGACCAACAAATGCGTATAAATCAGATAATTTGTAATCGTTAATTTCTACATCTGTAATGGCCTCATCACACAAAAAGAAATTTTTATACATTTTTTCGCCGGCCTGTTTACTTTTTATCCCATCTCTATATATAGGAGCTAACAACTCCGGATCCATAGAGAGGATACGCTGCGGTGTTATGCCTACTATTTTTTTGTATGGGCTATCCCAGATTTCTTGCATTTGCACACTGTCCCCATCGGACAGGTTGGCGATTACGTTCCGGCCGTTGTTGGCAATTTTACCAGTCTGAACTGCGTCCTCCAAATTACGCATCAGCCTGTCTACCCTGTCTGTTGCAACTACTGCGGAAATGCTGCCCGCAGTAGCAATTTCTTTGAGGATGGCAACCTGTGTAGTGGTTTTTCCGCCGCCGCATGGTGTACCAATTACTGTGCCCACCTCCATGTTATCCATAGCCGCCCTGATGGACTGATGAGTGCGCTCCATCGTGGCTACTGCAAGAGGATTTTCCGCCTGGCTACTGTAATAATAGCCAGGGTAGAAGCCATCCCGCACGGACTGTTGAAATGTTCTTAATTCTGTCATATGTCATTCACCTCATTTGTCTCAGTCTGGAAGTGCCCGTTTTAATTAAACGGGTAATCGTCCACACCCTCCGGAATATCTAAAAAATCCGTTTTAGGCTGCTGGTATCTCGGCGGTGCTGGATAATTGCCATTTCCTCCAGGTGTAAATCCATTTCTGGACTGCTGCTGTCCACTCCTGCAGGCATCCTGGTAGATCGGCGCGCTGTTTCTAAACTGCGGTCCCTGCTGCTGTGGACGCTGCTGGTAATTACCATTATTCTGCGGAGCCGGGGCTGTCTGCTGTGGGTGCTGTGCCGGCTGTCCGGACTGCTGGTTATTCTGCAGGTTTGGATTTTTAGACGTAAAATCAATCTCGGCCGCAAAAATATTAACTGTCTGCTGTTTTACTCCGTTCTTGTCTGTATAGCTCCCCAGCTGGCATTCTCCGCTCAGCTCCAAAGACATCCCCTTCGCCCCATACTGGAGCAGGTACTTTGCATTTTGACCCATGCAGAAACAGTGGAAAAAGTCTGTGGTGTTGCGGTCACGTTTGCGGTTTACGGCCAGGTTAAACGTTGCCATTTCGGTGCCGCTCTGGGTGTTTCTCTGTTCTGGATCCTGCGCAAGTCTGCCGGATAAAATAATTTTGTTCATTTTTTTTCTCCTTTTTAGAAATAATTAATTGTGGAGAAAATCGAAAAATAATTCCCTGTATAATATGTTAGCTGAGTTATGCAGGTATCAAAAAATTTCATTGTAAAGTTGAGGTTTCTGCCGGAGAGTTCCGACTATGACATGATAGATATGTTTTTATAGAAATAAAAAAACAGACAGTATCAAAATCATTCAAAAAAAATCTTCTGATAATCCTATCTATTTCATTTCACAGTATTCCTGTATTCCACAATTCCTATTTTCTACAGAATCATTCCGTTTTTGTGCGGACTAATTCCGTATTGAATAGTATTGATTTTCCATACAATTCTTGTTCAGAGAATTATACAGAGGTACTGCGGTAAAAATAGATCAAGATTTTGTAAAGATTTTTCTCCTGGCTGCTATCTGCTCTTGACAACAAATAACAACGCTGATTTTGATAGCATCTGTTTTAAATAGATGTATCCGTAAAGTTTCCTAATAATTAATAATATATAAAATGTTTTTTGAACATATTTTTTCGATTTTCAAGGTACGTTTTTTTTGCGAGATTATGTTAATCTCTGGTTTCCACGTCGATAATTTCGACCGGAACCTCATACAAATTTGCGTATGCTAATAACTGTACGTATGAGGGTTTTACCTTTCCGCGCTCATGATTCGTCAGCGTCGCAGGTGACATATGCAGTTTTTCAGCTGCTTCTTCCTGCGTCAGATTTTTATTCACGCGACAGGCGGCGAGGGTCCATTTTAAATTACTAATGTCCATTTTTTTTGCCGTCCTTTCTGTGCTGGGTTTACTGGTTACTAAAGTTTTCCTAAATTTTCCTAAAATAATAATATAATATAAAGTGTTGCAAGTTTTTTTTGGAGTCTTGCTATCTCCTCTTTACACATATATATTAACATACATATGTTCATTTATCAATAGTTTTTTTATAATTCTTTTAGTTTTTCTATTGTTTTTTTTACGATGCCGTTCTTTTTGCAATCTGGATCGTTTTAATTTTATTCATTATAGAGTCGCATCTCCTAATTTGATCCAGGCAGTAATCCCGGGCGTATTTTTTAAATGTAGGATCGGAGGCTGCACTTCTGCCGTATTCGGTCCAGGGGTTGTTTAAATCCGCCAGAATCTGCTGGAACCGTTCTGCAGTCTCTCTGCATTTACCAGCCAGAATGCCTTTTGCTGCTGCCGGATCATTCTCCAGCAGCTCGTAAAAAGAATTCGATCTTTCCTGTCTGTAAATTCCAAATTCTTCCAATCCGTCATGATCTACAATATAGCCGTCTGGGATCTCCTCATTTTTGTCATCCGTGCAGTTAACATAACTTTTTACATATCTGGCGGACGGGGAACCGATCCCGATAAACTCCAGGTCTTTTGCAGACAGTACCGGGGACTTTCTTCTCTCAGGGCGATCATACTCCGGAAGGGAGCGTCCAAGGATAGCTGTCCAAATAAATTCTACGGCCTGTATGTACTGCAGATTTTCGAACATCATTACCAAATCGATTGCATTCGCGGACCGATTGCAAGAAAAACATCGTATGTACCCACGATCGCCCAAAACACAATTGCCAAGGTGTCTGTCATTGTGTCCAGGAAATGGACACAACATCCTCTTGTGCGTAACACGGATATTGTAGTATGCCAAAGTCTGCTCCAGCTCACGCTGCCCGATTTGACGTTTCATATCGCTAATCGCATCCAATTTATTCATTTTTTTTCACCTCCTTTCTTGTAGGTCCCGGAGGGAAGTCCCTCCGGGATAATAACTAAAAAGATTTCCAATAGATAATATCGTGAACAAGACCGCTCACTCTTTTATCCATTTCGTCGCAACTACAACTTTCGTCTTTACCAAATGGATGAAAAAGATTATAGTCTTCATATTCTTTGGTCTCAGGATTAAATTTTCCGCCGTCAAGCCAATTACACAAATTACCATTACAATCAACAGCTACCTTATCAAGCTCCATCTGCTGCCACACAAGTTTTTCTATATAACTGTTAAGTCGTTCGCCACTTGGGAGCTTGTAATTACCGTATTTTTTACTTGCTCTCCAACAGCTTCTAAGTCTTATAATTTTCACAAAATCTTTTCTTGCTATCATAGATTTTTCCTTTCTCCGGGGCCGAAGCCCCGGTACAAAACTTAACACACCTCGTAGATTGTTCCGTCGTCACTGATATACAAGGTAACTTCCGGAGCATCCTCTGTATCAATATACAGTACTACAACACGCGTTTCTTCGTTAAAGCCAATCTGTTTATATTCTGCGTCCCCACTCTCTATGTAATTAGTTCCATGGAGAGACAAATTGTACCAGGTGCAAATCTCATCCCAGTCAATTACCTCATCGTCATCATCCAGCTCATCGTAGTCAACGTAATCTTCATATTTCTTTCCGATCACCATTGTCTGCAGTTCTTCCAGCGCCTCTGTTGGGGTGTAGATTTTGTGCACATTAGTAATAATGTTATCCCTCGTGTGGATTTTAAACCGCCAGTCCTCTCCATCTTCATTTTCCAGGTAGACGTACTGTTCGCTATCTCTTTCTCCAACTGTTACTACTGCTACATCGTCCGAATTGCTCGGATTAACACCTGTATAACGGTACTCAGTCCATCCTGTGCCTTCGCAGGCATCCTCTTCCTTGTAGCCGTAACCCAGTTCCTCCAGGATCTTAACCGGCTGGAGTACCATGCCTTCCAGTGTTTTTACAGTATCCATGGTTGCTAATATTACGTTTGTTTTTGTCATGTTTTTCTCCTTTCTGTGGGCCGGAGGGAAGCCCCTCCGGAAATATTGTTAACTTAATCTATGCAGTCTTTTTATTATCTGCAAGAGCTGCCCTCATGTGTTTTAAACTGTTTCTAATAGCCGTCAGGTTTGTAACCTCTCCGTCTCTGGTATAGGTTCCGGATGCATACACATTGTTGCAGCTACAGCTAACATCGTACCTGGCGGTATAAGTGCGTCCGCCCTCGGTCCACGCTACCTCTCTATAGGTATTTTCACGTTCCATGTAGCCTCTGCTAGATGCATATTTCGGCGGAGTCCAAAAATACGAATTACGAAATCTTTCTGCGGTCTCCACGATAGCCGCTACCGTTGCTACAATATCGCTGTCATAGTTGTCTGCTAATTTTTCTGTTTTTCTCATAATCAAGTTCTCCTTTTCTTTTTCGCTGGATCTTTTTCGGATAACAAAAAAACGGCAGAATGATAACGTATACTCTGTCGGTGGCTCATACTGTGTACTATATAGACATAATATGTCTATAGTTGTACTACGAGCTCTGACTATCAGAGTCTCCACGCGCATTACGTAGCGCGCGCATTTACGTTATCATCCTGCCGTTTTTTGACACTTGACGCTATTAATATCCATTTATTCTCTATTTTTTTTACATTATATGGATTGTCCGTTATCCTCCGCGAGATCAGCGATGATTAATTATTAATTTTTAAGGTGCAGTGTTGCATTCCGCCCAAGATCTTCCAACTCCTCAAGATTTCCCAATCTGTACATATCCCGTCCACCCTCACGGCCCGACTCCTTACGGGCGGCGATGCTTCTCCTGTATGTTTCTATTCAGATCTTCTTTTCTCAATTCTGTTGCATCTCTTGTTTGTAACTATAATATACCATACGTTTCTTAATATGTCAATAGGTTTTTTGTAATTATTTTAGAATTTTTATATTTTTCAGGAACGTATATTCGGTTAAAATTGCCGTTGCCATATATTACTCTATTCGGCGCTCAAAGGTCAAGTGAATCGCCATATTGGGCTGAAACGATTTCTTCTATTATAAAAGAGGATCCGTAGGATCCTCTTGCTGCATAAAAATCATTATTCAAATCTACCATTGTCATATTAAAACACATTATAATAGGAAGGAACACGTTCAAACTGGTGCCCTTTTTCGCCATTCATGTTAAAATCATGTTAAATTCAAATACCTATGCCCGCAAACCCGCATAAACACTGGATTTTTCGCAAAACGGCAGATATTTCGCCCTCAAAATCAAGAGTTTCGCCAAATCGGACTATTAAAATTTTTCTTCTATATATAATGTAATTCGGACAGGATTTTGGATAAAAAAAATGAGAGGACCGGAAGATCCTCTCTGCTATTAGTTTGACGCAACATATTTAATATACTTCTTCAGCGTATTTCTGCTAATATTATATCTGTTTATCAGATCAATCTGTTTTACGCTACGATTTACCAAATACATCTTTATATCGCTTTCCAATTCTGGAGACAGCTTGTCCAGCTTTCCAGCTTTGCGTCCCGATTTCTTATCACTCGCCGCAATGCCATCTTTAATTCTCTTTACCGTGGTTTCTCGCTCCTTCTCCGCCTTATCCAGCTCCGTTACCAGTAGCAGACGAATTACAAACTCTAAGGTCATTCCACCAATAATGTTCTCATGCTTCATTCTGTCGGCTGACTGCTGCATAGCCTTGATGTAGGCAGTATTTAGTGTTGGATTATCGATAAATATCAATTCTATACCTCTGCTTAGCAATTCCATATATTTTTTATACCCATTGTCACGCTCGCGAGTAAAACGACAGATGTCCTTAAATACAATAGTATCTCCAGCTTGTACATCCTGTTCCAATTCTTTCCACGATGCACGAGCAAAATTTTTTCCACTTGCATCATCGCGATATATTCGACGCTCTGGAATTTCTTCATTATTTTCGACGCACCATCTTTTAATCGCATGCTCCTGCCGTGTAAATTTTTGTTTCCTTCGTTCTTCCTTAGTGCTTATTCTCAGATACCCAAAAAATCTACCCATACCGCAACCTCCGTTGCGTCATTTAAACTTTAGTTATTTTGATAGTGTTGTCATATCGTCAAAATAACCTTTTGTCCGTATATTTTGTCACTTTTATATATAGCAAATTTCGAACAGGTTTAAATGACACCTTCTGTCATTTCATCATTTGTTCATTCCTCTAACCCTGAATTTATATCTATTCCGATACCACTCTGTGTATACCCTGTTTAAGGTAAATGACATGATCGCCAGTATATTTGCTCGAATCGTATCATCCGGCCAGGTTGCATAAATTTCACTGCTCGCAACATTTTTTATATAATCTTTGTACCGTACATAATAATCCGGCGCTGTGGTATCATTTACCGAGCCATCATGAACCACGATATATTCCGGTATGACTACTCTGCTCAAAACGATCTCTCCACTTTCATTCACCGGCTTTATCTCAGCTTCTTCTATCTTTGGCGGATATTCTGCAAATAACGTATGGGGTCCGATCACAAGTCTTTCAAAAGATGCTTCTGCCTGAAATGCCATTTTTATCGATTGCTGCGCCACCACGCCTGGTAATACCTGTGTACCTGCAATTTCTGTATTTTCAAATCCTTCTGCCTGCACCTGAATCGTATACTCCGCATAAGGCTGTTCTTCCACCGGTTCCATACTATATTCCAGAGGCGGTGTTTTTAGCTCAAGAATCGGTGTCTGTCCGGATGAATCTGTACGTACTTCTTCCACCGTCTGTCCACTCTCTCCGGTATAAGAGATCCGCACCAATGCGTTTTCCACCGGTCGTGTACCATCTTCCGTAAAAACACTTACCTTCAGTTCGCCCTGATCCGGTTGATCCTGCTGACTTTTTACTTTGTTATAAAATTCCACCTGCTTCTCCTGCCAAAGGCTCTCCGTATATTCTATGCATCATGTATCCCGTATAACACAAAAAGACAGATGCATATTCGCATCCGTCCTTCTATCTGTTATCTGCTACTTTCTATTTTCAGAAGATTTTCAGAATATCATTGTACATAACTACTACCATCAGCACCATAAATGCCATCAGCCCTGCAAAATGAATCCTGCCCTCAATTTCTCGATTGATCGGTTTCTTCCGAATTGCCTCAATGATCAGAAAAACAAGTCTTCCGCCATCCAGTGCCGGAAGAGGAAGCAGATTCATAACACCAAGGTTTGCTGACAACAGCACTGCCATATTCAGCATGTTCATCCAGAGCATCATAATACCTTCACTCTTACTTTCTTCATAAGTTGTACCAATCGCATCTACAACGCCTACCGGGCCACTGAGATTCTGGAATCCAAGCTGCCCCGTAACCAGTTCTTTCAGACTCAGTAGAGTCGTCCTGATCATATATTTTATTTCCAGCGCACCGTATTTCAGTATCTGCAGGCCGGAGGTCTTTGTATAACCAAGATTATAAGAAAATCCAAGCTGTGGTGTACGATACTCTTTCGGAGTAATCATCGCCGTATAATCCAGACCATCTCTATCATACGTGATCTCTACTGGTTCACTTGAAAGCGGATGTTCTGCAAGATATGCATCATATGCCTCGCCGTCCGCAATCTCCACACCATTGATTGCCGTGATCGTATCCCCCGGCTGCAATCCCGCCTCCTGGAGTGGCATTCCGTCAATCAGAGATTCCACTGTCATAGAAGATGCATCTGATCTGTTAAATCCCAGCAGGTATCTTACCGATACATCGGGCGTGTATGAAATCGTTTCTGTCATGCCATCTCTTCTGACCCTCAGACTAACTGTGTCGCCCTCATTCAGATTATTCAGATACATATATACATACAGATCTTTTGCAAGATCCACATGATATCCGTCATATTCTGTAATAATATCTCCGTTCTGAAGCCCTGCCTCTGCAGCTGCTGAATTTTTATCCACTTCCAGCACTTCAGCCGGATCATATCCCACAAAACCTACAATGATCACTGCAAGCACAAACGCTAGAATAAAGTTAAATATCGGACCGGCCGCAACAACAGAAATCCTGCTCCATACAGATGCCGCATTAAAGGAACCCGGAATTTCCTCCTCGGCAGTATCTTCACCTACCATGGCACATGAACCGCCAAGCGGGAGTAATTTCAACGAATACCTGGTTTCTCCCTTCTGAAAGCTCCACAGTCTTGGTCCCATCCCAAGAGAAAACTCAGTTACACTGATTCCGTTTAATTTGGCAAATAAAAAATGTCCAAATTCATGAAACAATATGATTGCACTGAAAATAATAATCGCAATCAGAATCTTCAATCTACCACCTGCTTTCAATCCATTGATATGTATCGCTCTCTGTTTCCAGTATTTCTTCAAGTCCAGGATTCTCAATAACTTTATGACGTTCCATAGACTGTCCTATAATGTCATAAATATCCAGGAAACGAATTTTTTTGTGAAGGAATTTATTTACTGCAAGTTCATTTGCCGCATTAAACACTGTCGGCATAGAACCGCCTGCTTTTGCCGCCTGAATTGCCATCGGAAGGCCCAGGAACGTATCCATATCCGGTTCTTCAAAGGTAATCTGGCCCAGTTTGGCAAAGTCAAGTCTGTCTCCATTCAGATATCTTCTGTGCGGATAATACAGTGCATACTGAATTGGAAGCCTCATATCCGGTGTTCCAAGCTGTGCAATGATTCCTCCATCTTTAAATTCCACCATAGAATGTATCACACTCTGTGGCTGTACAACAACCTGGATCTGATCCAGACTCACATCAAACAGCCATCTGGCCTCCATCACTTCAAGGCCTTTATTTACCAGTGTCGCAGAATCCACGGTAATCTTCTGCCCCATCACCCAGTTCGGATGTTTCAAAGTATCTTCCAGTGTCACTAACTCCAGATCTTTTCTTGTTTTTCCACGAAAAGGTCCACCCGATGCGGTAATCAGCAGCTTATGTACTTCATCTTTATGTTCTCCATTCAAGGATTGAAAAATAGCACTGTGTTCACTGTCTACAGGAAGAATCTTTACTCCATATTCTTTTGCCATTGGAATGATCAGATGTCCTGCTGTTACCAGAGTTTCCTTATTGGCAAGCGCAATGTCCTTTCCTGCACGGATTGCCTCGATCGTCGGGCGAATCCCAAGCATTCCCACGATTGCAGTAACCAGAATTTCTGTATCCGGCATGGCAGCCAGCTCCAGAAGGCCATCCATTCCTGCGACAACCTTCGTATCCGTATCCTGAATCTTCTGTGCAAGTTCCTGTGCCGCATTCTCATCCCAGACAGCAACCAGACGTGGAGAAAATTCTCTTACCTGTTCTTCCAGTTTCTGAATATTTTTTCCTGCACTGATTCCAAGAACCTCAATATCACCATTGGCACGCACAACATCCAGTGTCTGTGTTCCGATAGATCCTGTGGATCCTAATATTGCAATTTTTTTCATGCCCTTCTCCTTTTTAGAGACCAAGAATCATTTTTGCCAGATAATAAATGACCGGTGCCGTAAAGATTACGCTGTCAAAACGGTCAAGAATTCCACCATGCCCCGGAATCAGCTTTCCATAATCCTTGATTCCCTGATTTCTTTTGATTGCAGAAGCAGCAAGATCCCCAACCATTGAGATCAGTGCTCCAACGCCGCAAATAACTGCATATTCAAGCATTGCTCCATGTGTTGCCGCCGCATAGATCACGCCAAGAAGTGCAGCACCGACTACGCCTCCCACAGCTCCCTCTATTGATTTCTTCGGACTGAGCACCGGTGCCATCTTATGTTTGCCGATCAGCATACCCACACAATATGCACAGGTATCGCATCCCCAGGAACAGAGGAAGATCAGCCATACGATAAATTTACCATCCGGAAGATTTCTTGTCAGAAGAATAAAAGAAAGCATTACCGCTACATAAACTACTCCGAAAAATGTTGCCATGACCTGATCTGCATTGTACTTCGGATACGAAAAAACATATACAAACATGATCAGGATCAGAGCGATCAGAATCGCCATCGTTCCATAACGTTCAAATCCCAGCAACAGAGATACATAATACAGAATCGCACCAAGATATCCAGCCAGTTCCAGAAATTCTGTCTGTTCCTTGTGAACACCCATTGCCTTATAAAGTTCCTGCATTCCAAGCAGAGAAACGCAGAGCAATGTCACAAACAGCACATAGTTTCCGCTTATGATCGTAAGAAGCGCAGCGATTACAAGCAGAATGCCACTTATGAGTCGTGTCTTAAACATATTTTATTCCTCCTTCACGCCTCCATAGCGGCGGTCTCTTCCATTGTATTTTTCGATTGCTCTGATCAGATCTTCTTTATGAAAATCCGGCCATGTAACATCTGTAAAATAAAACTCTGTATATGCCAGCTGCCACATAAGGAAATTGGACAGTCTCTGTTCTCCGCTGGTTCTGATCAGCAGATCCGGATCCGGAACACCTGCTGTATCCAGATAACCCGAAATCGTATCCTCCGTAATTTCCTGCGGATTCAGACTTCCCTCAGCTACATCCTGCGCAAGTTTACGCATTCCACGGGTAATCTCATCGCGGCTTCCATAATTCAATGCAATCTGAAAATATAATTCATCGTAATCTTTTGAAAATTCTTCGAGTTTCCTGATCTTGTCCTGTATATCCTGATCAAACGCAGTCGGATCTCCGATGATTTTCACACGCATATGATTCTTTTCTGCACTCTTCATGCATTTTTTGAGATAACTGCGGAACAGTTTCATCAGACCTTCGACTTCTTCTCTGGAACGCTTCCAGTTTTCTGTAGAAAAAGCATACACTGTAAGATATTTTACGCCGAGATCTTTAATGTCATCACAGATAGACTCAAGATTTGCACATCCTTTGATATGTCCATATCCTCGCGGCATCCCTTTGGCTTTTGCCCATCTGCCGTTTCCATCGAGAATAATCGCAATATGATTCGGGACTTTCATATTTTCCATGTTTTCTCCTCTCTTAGCAGAGCGAACAGAAAGAGAGCCCTTTCCGGCTCTCCCTCTCCCTCCAATCTGACAGTTACACAATTCTTATACTGTCAGGATTTCTTTTGATTTCATCTCAACCGCTGCATCAATCTTCTTGATGAACTTATCTGTAAGCTTCTGTACTGCATCTTCCAGATCTTTTACTTCATCCTCAGAAACATCCTGTTTGGTCAGCTTCTTAAATGCATCATTTGCATCACGGCGGATATTACGAACAGCAACTTTGGCTGCTTCTCCTTTTTTCTTTACGTCTTTTACAAGATCTTTACGGCGTTCTTCCGTCAGTTCCGGAAGAACCAGGCGCACGATCTTACCATCATTGCTCGGATTCAGTCCCAGATCTGAAGTAAGGATTGCTTTCTCAATGCCTTTGATCAGACTGGATTCCCATGGCTGGATCTGAATCATTCTTGCTTCCGGTACAGTAATGTTCGCAACCTGCTGAAGTGGTGTCGGGCTGCCATAATAATCTACTGTGATCTTGTCAAGGATATGCGGATTTGCACGTCCTGCACGGATCGTGGTCAGCTCTGTCTCAAAGCCTTCCAGTGTTTTTGTCATTTTCTGCTCATATTTCTGAACTCTTTCATCCATTTGTCGAATTCTCCTTCTCCGGTTATATTTTATTTTTTAGAATTCTCTTATACAGTTACTTTTGTTCCTGTAAATTTACCATGTACAGCATTTACAATACTATTTTCTTCTTCAAGACCAAATACCAGCATCGGCATCTTCTGCTCAAGACACATAATAGATGCAGTAAGATCCATTGCCGCAAGTTTTTTATCAACAACTTCTTCAATAGAAATCTCATCGTATTTCACAGCATTCGGATTCAGTTTCGGATCACTGTCATAAATACCATCTACTGCCTTTGCAAGAAGAATTGCTTCTGCTTCGATCTCAACAGCACGCAGAACTGTAGCTGTATCTGTTGAGAAATACGGATGGCCTGTTCCTCCTGCAAAGAAAAGAATCTTGCCTTCTGCAAATGCCTCTTCTACTGCATCTTTTGAGTAAAGTTTTGTGAATGCGCCACATACAAATGGTGTAAAGATTTCTGTCTTAAGTCCCAGATATCTGCAGATGTCAGATACATAAATACAATTCATCACAGTGGCAAGCATACCGATCTGATCTGCTTTGTTACGATTGATCGTCTCGCTTGTACGGCCTCTCCAGAAGTTGCCTCCACCGATCACAATACCAATCTGTGTTCCTTCTTCCGCAACCGCACGGATCTGTTTTGCAACAGCAATAACCGTTGCCTCGTCAAATCCTTTTTTTTCGGCTCCGGCAAGAGCTTCTCCACTTAATTTCAGTAATATTCTTTTCATAGATCATTTATCCTTTCCCGCAATGCCACAGCATTGTTTATCTTTACCAAACTCCTGTAACGATTTCATTTCCTTCTTCATCTACAGATGTGGAAACTGTGAAATTCGGATAATAGTAATATCCAGTTGTTCCGGTAGCAGAGTCATCATCATATTCGGAAGACTGGGAATCCCCTACAGCTCCGGCGAGATCATCAATAGACATGCCAATATATTTCTCTGCTGTCTGAATCGTGGAATTTGTAGGATCATCGCTGCTTGGATTATTATTGCTGCTGTTGCCATTGTTATCCGATGGTGCCGTCGTCGGATCCGGATTATCTGTATTGGAATTATTGGAATTATCGGAATCATCCGGTGCCTCTGTCGGAGTCGGTGTCACAGAATCACTGTCCTCATCTGTTTCCAGACCGAGTCTTTTCTTAACATCATTCAGTGTTGAGATTTCCTTCGTACTGTTTGCCGTCATATAGGTTGCATACGGAATCGCATCTTCATCTTTTCCATCCATACGAAGTGTGATCTGTTTAATCGTTGTAAGCGGCAGTTTTCTGAAGAAACATTCATTTTTTTCTTCATCTGTGTACGTAATTCTGATATCATATATGGTTGACGCTGACTGTGGTTTCTCATAATAATAAACTGCATTGTCTCCACTCTTCAGTGTAAACATACCGTTTACCAGATCATCACCCCACTCATCTGCGATGTCTTCATCTGCGTCATCAGACGGAGTCTCTCTGATATAGATCGCTGCGATCTCAGATCCTGTCTGATTTACAATAGTCACCTTTGATGCTGTGGATGTCTTCTCACCCATGATATTCTTTTCAACAGTTTCTTCCATATTTACCATCTCCGGCGTCGGAGTCGGGGATACTGAAGTTTCTTCGGTCGGAGTTGGTGTTGCCTGTACTACAGAACCTGCATCATTTTTCTTACCGCATCCTGCTGCCACAACAGCCAGTGTCAACAGTCCGGCTGCTGCCAGATATCTTTTCCTGATCATATATATTTCCTCCTAATTCTAGTCGCGGAATAGGTTACTGTTCACTCCGTTCACAGTAACCAGAATAGTCATCTTTTAGTTTAATTATACAGAGTATCAAATTCTTGTCAACTAATTGTCTGCGAATTCATACTTTTTTTAAAGTTACAGATTTTTGACTTTGAATTCTCTTTCTGCCTCTCTCCGCTGGTCTTTCTTCGCAATATCCTGTCTCTTGTCATACAACTTTTTACCGCGTGCAACTCCTATTTCAAGTTTCACAAGACTGTCCTTGAAATATACTTTCAGTGGTACAAGAGTCAGGCCTTTTTCCTGAAGACTTCCTTCGATTTTGTTGATCTCATATCTGTGAAGAAGTAATTTACGGACTCTCATAGGATCTTTGTTAAAAATGTTTCCCTTCTCATAAGGACTGATATGCATCCCGTAAATGTATACTTCCCCGTTTTCCACACGAATAAACGATTCCTTCACACTGCATTTACCTGCTCTGAGTGACTTCACCTCAGTGCCGACAAGTGCAATCCCTGCTTCATAAGTATCCTCTATAAAATAGTCATGAAAAGCTTTTTTATTATTTGCGATCAATTTCATTCCAGATTTTTTTGCCATGAAAAACACCTCCTTTATTCGTTCAGACTCATCTCATCTACAGTGTTTTCAACTACCGAAAAATCCACCGTTCGTTTCAGTGCATCTGCATCTGCCACTCTGACCGTAACTTTCTGCCCCAGATGGTAAACTTTCTTCGTAAGCTCTCCGCGAAGTTCATAGTTTTCCTCATCGAATTCATAATAATCATCTGACAGTGCCGTAATATGAACGAGGCCTTCCACTGTATTCGGAAGTTCCACATAAAATCCATAAGCAGTAACTCCCGAAATAATTCCCTCGAAAATTTCTCCCAGATGATAGGACATATACTCTGCTTTTTTCAGACGGTCAGACTCTCTCTCCGCCTCCTGTGCACGTCTTTCGCATACGCTGGACTGTTCTGCCACATATTCCAGTATTTCTCTGTAATGTTCTGTTTTTCCTTCTCGCTGTAATCTGCCTCTTATATTATCACGAATGATACGGTGGATCTGTAAATCCGGATATCTTCTGATCGGAGAGGTAAAATGACAGTAATATTTCGCTGCAAGCCCAAAGTGTCCGCTGCACTCTGTTGTATATCGTGCCTGTTTCATCGTTCTCAACATCAGTCTGCTGATCATCATTTCATTTGGCATTCCCTGAATCTGCTCAAGAATCTCCTGAATTTCCTTTGGTGTGATTTCCTCACATGCTTTCTGCACCTGAATCCCCTGGTGTCTCAGAAGCGTAAGAAGGCTTTCCACTCTTTCCGGATCCGGATTGTCATGCGTACGGTAAACAAACGGATATTCTCCCTGGCAGTATTCTTTTGCCACTGTTTCATTTGCCATCAGCATAAAATCTTCTATGATCTGTGTAGCAACATTCTGTTCGTATGGCTTCACATCAATTGCCCGTCCTGCCCCGTTCAGAATGATCTTGCTTTCAGGAAAATCGAAATCAATAGAACCTCTGTTATGTCTCTTGCTTCTCAAAAGTGCCGATAATTCTTTCATAAGGAAAAACATTGGCACAAATTCCTTATACTCTCTGCTTGTCTCAGTGTCTCCATCTTCAAGAATACATCTGACCTGATTATAACTCATACGACGATCCACTCGAATAACCGTCTCTGCAATCCGATGAGCAACTACTGTACCATTCTCATCAATATCCATAAGGCAGCTTAAAGTCAGGCGGTCCTGCCCCTGATTCAATGAACAGATTCCGTTAGACAGCCGTTCCGGAAGCATTGGAATGACTCTGTCAGCAAGATATACACTGGTGCCCCTTTTCAGTGCTTCTTTGTCCAGTGCACTTCCTCCCTGTACATAATTACTCACATCTGCAATATGCACACCCAGATGATATATATTTCCCTCTTTTGTAAGAGAAACTGCATCATCCAGATCTTTTGCATCTTCACCATCGATTGTAACTGTCATAAGCTGTGTCAGATCCGTTCTGCCATCCCGGTCAGCCTCCTGCACATGATCCGGTACCCGCATGGCCTGATTCATAACTTTTACAGGAAACTCTGATGGAATATTGAAGCTTTTAACGATTGCAAGAATGTCCGTTCCCGGTGCATTCATACTTCCAAGATTCTCTACGATCTTACCTTCCGGTTTTCTCCTGTCGTTCCCATAATCTATAATCTCTGCAACAACTTTGTCTCCATCGCGAACCCCTTTGGAATTCTTAGGTGAAATGTAGATATCCTTTGAGAACTTCTGATTATCGCACAGAATAAAACCGTAATCCCTCTCCCTCTGGAATGTACCAACGATTTCTTTATTTACACGTTCCAGAATCTCTATTACAGTACCTTCTCTGCGTTTCCCTGTTTTGGCTTCATTTTTGAGGAGTACCCGGACACGGTCCATATGCATTGCAGTCCCTGTATGATCTGCCGGGATAAAGATATCATCTTCTTCCTCTTCCAGTTCTACAAAACCAAAGCCCTTATGATTACCGATAAAAGTTCCTTCTTTGATCAGTCCCAGCTTACTGAGGGCTTTTATATCCCTTTTCTTTGGTTTTACAGATATTTTCTCTTTGGAAAATTTTTTCTTTTTTTTCTTTTCCCAGATTTTCTTCTTACTCACGTATACTCCTTTGCTATGAGAAAAAAAAGCACTCTTGTGTTTATACAAGAGTGTTTCCTTCTGACAATTCCTAAAAATTCATATTCAAAACTGCTGCCAGTACAAAAAATAACACTGCCATAATTGTGGTAGCTTTCACAAGTCCACCCTCCATAGAACGACCTTTGTTCTTTCCCCAGTAGGAATCCGCTGCTCCGGAAATCGCTCCACCAAGTCCCTGCTGCTTTCCTTCCTGCATAAGTACAACAACAGTAAGCGCAATACAATCTATGGCAAAAATAACAGTGAGAATAGTTCTTAAAATCTGCACTTCGGTTACACCTCCTAATCAACTAGAATTCATTCTATCATAACCATTCTTCGATTTCAACTGTTTTTAGTCATTTCCATTTCAAATTTCCATTTCAAAAAAACAATTTGCGGGCTGCATGTAAACAGCCCGCACTTTCACCCTTCCCTGCCAAACGGATTCTCATAAACTGCCTGTTTTTCAAGCTGTTCTGCAATCCTGAGCAGTTGATTGTATTTTGCATTTCGATCCGATCTGCAGGGTGCTCCGGTTTTGATCTGGCCTGCACCGGTTGCAACTGCCAGATCTGCGATAAATGCATCTTCTGTCTCACCGGATCTGTGTGAGATTACTGCACGATAGCCTGCATTCTGTGCCATTTCTACTGCATCCATAGCTTCACTCAACGTGCCGATCTGGTTCACCTTGACAAGAATTGCATTCGCCGCATGAAGCTGTATCCCACATTTCAGTCGTTTGATATTTGTAACAAAAAGATCATCCCCTACAAGCTGTACCGTTTTTCCCAGCCGTTCGGTCATCTCTTTCCAGCCTTCCCAGTCATCCTCATGAAGTCCGTCTTCAATGGAGATTATCGGGAATTTCCTGACAAGTTCTTCATAATATGCAATCATTTCACCGCTGTCTCTTAAAACCTCTTTTCCTTTCATCTGGCTCTCACCCGGAAAATAATAGCAGTTCAGATTCTCGTCATACAATTCACTTGCCGCTGCATCTATCGCAATCAGAATATCTTCTCCCGGTTTATATCCTGCTTTTTCCACAGCCTGGACAATTAATGCCAGAACCTCCTGACTGTCTGCCAGATCCGGTGCAAATCCGCCTTCATCTCCTACCGCAGTAGACAGGGACCTTTCTTTCAAAATAATTCGCAGTATCTGGTAGATCTCCACACACATGCGAATTCCCTCCTCAAACTTTTCCGCGCCCACCGGCATGATCATAAATTCCTGAAGGTCTACTGTATTATCTGCATGTTTTCCCCCATTCAGAATATTCATCATCGGTACCGGCATTTTTTTACTGTGGCAGCCTCCCAGATACTGATAAAGCGGAATTCTGAGTGCCATCGCAGCCGCTCTTGCAACCGCCATCGAAACGCCAAGTGCTGCATTTGCTCCTACATTACTCTTATTGTCTGTGCCATCCGTATCAATCAGAATCTGATCAATCCGATTCTGATCCAGTGCATTTTCTCCAATAACTGCTTCTGCCAGTTTCGTATTTACATTTTCTACCGCCTTCTCCACACTCAAACCTGTATAATAGCCTTTTTTTCCATCGCGAAGTTCCACTGCCTCAAATTTCCCGGTCGATGCACCTGACGGCACTATCGCTCTCGCTGTATATCCATTTATCCCAACAATTCCTTCTCCTACAGTAACTTCTACCTCTACGGTCGGATTTCCTCTGGAATCCAACACTTGTCTTGCTTGAATCTTTCGAACAGGCAGATAACGAAACATGCACTTACCTCCTTCATATTTGATTATTGTTATCATTCCTCAGTATCTTCACACCAACTGATACTCTTTATTTTCTCCCTTTCGTCTGTTTCTATACCATACTTTCTTTTCATTATTTTCTGTAAATTCTATATTATCATGCAATTTTACAATTTATTATTTAATATTTTTATTTTTTCAATTTTCTTATTGACATACGGTTTATTATCTGTTATATTAAGTTCATAAAACAAAAGGAACTACAAAATAAATAAAAGGAGCGTGAAACCACCGAAAACTTAAGTGATTTCCCATAATTCAGGAAAGCGAGGTACAGACCACCAGAAACGAAATGAATTTCCTTTATAATTTATGAAAGAGAGGTACGGACCACCAAGAACG
>OMNT01001149.1_pt1 | contig 25835 bp, 20 predicted proteins | sample 1672551 | NCBI WGS metagenome assembly OMNT01 (sample SAMEA3136698, study PRJEB25190) | human gut metagenome | reverse complement strand
ACGTGGTGCTCGGCGACGAAGGAATAAGGGTTTGCGGGGAGCAACGCACCACGTCTGACCCGTTGCCGTCGCCTTGTCCCCAGAAGACGTGGTGCTCGGCGACGAAGGAATAAGGGTTTGCGGGGAGCAACGCACCACGTCCGGCCTGTCACCCCGCGCGCCGGTCCAACCCCGCCCGGCCCGCCGGGCTCTTTTTGCGGTTATGCTTTTCATCAATTTAAAAAAAAGGTATAATGAAATGGCCCGATTGGCGAGGGGCCGATTCGGACGAAGGAAAGGGACGAGAAGCAAGCAATTTATAACTGGGGGGATAATAATAGGAGAAAGAACATGCTTAACAAAATCGCTCGTTTAGTGGGCGCCTTCTTCATCACGCTGGTGGTTCTGCTGCTGATGCTGTTCATCGTGCTGACGGCAATGGAGTATCGGCCGGAAAACACGGAGAAGGTAAGAATCGACAGCCTGGCAGAGGATACCTTTGATTCCCCGGAGGTGGGATCCACCATCAAGGTGATGAGCTGGAACATCGGCTACGGCGCTTTGGGAGACAATGCGGATTTCTTTATGGACGGCGGAAGTCAGGTGACTACCGCTTCTGCAGAGCGGGTGCAGGAAAACATGCAGGGAATTATCGATGAATTGAAAAGCCAGAAGGCGGATGTGATGTTCCTGCAGGAAGTGGATCGTTTTTCCACCCGTGCCCATCATACCGATGAGCAGCAGGACATTGCGGAATCCATGGATGGATACCAGACTACTTTTGCCAACAATTTTAAGGTGAGATACGTGCCGTATCCGTGGCCGCCGATTGGCCGCGTGGACAGTGGCATCATGACCCTGTCCCGGTTCGCGCAGTCCGATTCCACCCGAATCAGCCTGCCGTGTCCGTTTGAATGGCCGGTGCGTATCGCGAACCTGAAGCGCTGCCTGATGGTGAACCGGGTACCGATTGCGGGAACCAAGAAAGAGCTGGTGATGATCAACCTGCACCTGGAAGCCTACGACAACGGCGAGGGAAAGGTGAAACAGACGAAGGCCCTGCTGAAGGTGATGAAGGAAGAACAGAAGAAGGGCAATTACGTGATTGCCGGGGGGGACTTCAACCAGACCTTCTCCAACGTGGACATCGGAAAATATCCGAGCAGCGAGGACATTTGGACCCCGGGCAAGATCGACGCAAAGGATTTCGGCAAGGACTGGAACCTCCTGATGGACAACAGCAATCCGACCTGCCGTTCTCTGGACAAGGTCTACAAGAACGCGGATAAAAAGGACTGCTACTACTACATGCTGGACGGTTTTATCCTGTCCAAGAATCTGCAGGTGGATTCCATAAAAACAGAGAATCTCAACTTCAAGAATTCCGACCACAACCCGGTAATTCTGAAGGCCACATTGAATTAGCGGAACGAAAAAAGCGGCGCCCGAAGGGGCGCCGCCGTGTATACGCTTACAGTGAGAATTTTTTCAGCAGTAAAAGCAGCGGATTGATGTCGTAGAGGGGACCGGCGATATAGGAGCTGTTCAGCTGTTCATTGATGGCTTGAATCCGATCCGGGAGGAAGATGCCCGCCAAAGGAAACATAAAGGCCAGGAACAGAAAGACGAACAGGGTTCCCTTCAGCACGCCCACCGCAAAACCGGCAAGGGAATCGGTGCTGCCGATGACGGTGCCTTTCTTCCGAGCGATGTGAAGCCGCCGGCGAAAGAACAGGGAAATCAAGCTGACTCCGGTGGTGATCAGTAGGAAAGACAGCACGAGAACCGCGGTGGTCGTAAAATGGCTCACCTCAAAAGGAAGGTCCGAAACACCGAAGTTCTGAAGGGTGTCTTCCAGGGCCTTTGGAATAAAGTCCAGCAGGTTCACGGTGGAGCCTTGGAAAATGTTTTCCAGGCCTTGCTGCATGGAGGCCTGCAGGGATGTTTTTCGAATCAGGGCGCTGAGGGGCCGGGTAAAGGCCGTCGCCAAAGCGATGCCGGCCACCATGGCGGCCAGCCGAATCAGGGACTCTCCCAATCCACGGGATTTTCCCAGAACGGCAAAAACTATAAAAATAAGAATCACAATTATATCTAATATCATAGCTGTATTATACACAATCTGAGTGAGGAAACAATGGAAAAGTATTGGAAATCTCCGGAAGAAAAGGAAGACAATTCCCTCTTCCATCACATCGCCATAATGTGCGGAATCTTCGGCGGCACCTCCCTGGTGGCGTACGCGGTTTCCTTGAAATTGATTTCCTCCGAAGCCACCATCATGCTGTACCTGCTCTGCGTATTCCTGGTGGTGTGGCGCACCGGACGATTCAGCTTGGGGGTTATTACCTCCATCGGGTCCACCATGGTATACTATTATTTCTTCGCATCGCCCAAATTTTCCTACGATATGACCACCCCGCCCCGATACCTCCTCACCATGGGCATCATGATTTCGGTGGCACTGGTCACCAGCGGACTCATTTCCCAGGTTCGGCAGGAAGCCCTGATTGCCCGAGAAAAAGAGGCCCTGACGGAACAACTGCTGCGATTGAACAACGACCTGGCCGGCGCCAAAAGCGCAGAAGCCATCATCGGAATCGCGCTGTCCGCCATCAACGAGGGTGTCGGCTGTGCCGCCGGCTACGTGGCGTACGATCCCGGAGGAAAACCCGGAAGCAGATACGTCTTCCAGACCGTGGGACATCACACGGCACTCACCTGGTATCCCATGGAAGAGGACGAAAACGTGCGGCATCGGATTCAGAATGGGAAAACGATTTTCGTACGGGGAAAACAATATTACGAATGGCCCTTGCGCGGCCATGCCGGTCTGATGGGAGCGATTCGAATTCGGCTGGCGGAACAAGAAAACCTGGACCGGACGCAGCTCCACCTTATGCGCTCCATCATCGATAATATCGGGATGGCGTTGGACCGATTCCGCACCGCGGAACTGCGGATTCAGGCCCGGGAAGAGGCCACTCAGGAACGATTCCGCTCCACATTGCTTCGTTCCATTTCCCACGATATCCGAACCCCGCTCACCAGCATTTCCGGCAACGCGGAGATGCTGATGAAAGCAACCCAGTCGGAAGATTACCGCTACCGCATGGCGAAGAACATCTACGACGACGCCCAGAACCTGTCGGGCATGGTGGAAAACGTGCTGGGCATCACTCGCCTGGAAAGCGGCGTGGAAATTAAGAAGGAAGTGGAAGTGGCGGAGGAAGTCATCGGTGCGGCGGTGCAGCTGACAGAGGTGCACCACCCGGAATACGATATCCAAGTATCCGTACCGGAGGAAATTCTCATGGTACCGATGGACGCATCCCTGATTCAGCAAGCCATCACCAACTTGCTGGAAAATGCCATTCACCACACCAAGAAAAAGGATGGGGTGGCAGTCATCCTGGAACGGAAGGGGAACGATGCGGTGTTCACCGTGCGGGACCGTGGAATGGGCATCAATCCGGAGCACTTGGATCGGCTCTTTGAACCGTTTTATCAGTCCAATCGAAGCGATCAGGTGGTGTATCGAGGTTTTGGGTTGGGCCTTTCCATCTGTAATTCCATCGTGAATGCCCACGGCGGCCGGATTCTGGCGAGAAACCGGAAAGATGTGTCCGGGGCGGAAATTATTTTTACGTTGCCCATGGAGGGAGAACAGTGAAACAGACAAAAGAACTTATAATGATTGTAGAAGACGACCGGCAGATTCAGGATTTTATCGCCTACTCGCTGATGACGGCGGGATTCGGCGTGCTGACGGCCGGCGGTGTGGAAGAAGCGATGCGGAAGATGCGGTCCAAAAAACCGGACATCATGGTGCTGGACCTGGGTCTTCCGGACGGAGACGGGCTGTACCTGATTCGGCGGGTCCGGAAGTTTTCGGATATTCCGATTATCGTGGTGTCGGCACGAGATAAGGAAGAGGACAAAATCGAGGCTCTGGATCGGGGCGCGGAGGATTATATCACCAAGCCGTTCTCCGAGTCGGAGCTGATGGCGCGGATTCGGGTGCTGCGGCGCCACCTGATTCGGGAAGAGCGGAACCGGATGGGGGCCGAGGTTTCGGTGCGGGGACTGAAGATTAATTTCGACGCGAAGGAAGTGACTCTGGATGGGAACCTCTTGCACGTCACTCCGCTGGAGTACCAGCTGCTGGAGCTGCTGTTCCACAACATCGGAAAGGTGATTACCACCCGGACGCTGCTGGACGAGCTGTACGGCGTGAGCTACGGGGACAATACCCAGTCTCTGCGGGCGCTGATGGCGGGGCTTCGCCGTAAAATCGAGAAGGTGCCGGGAAAGCCGCAGTACATCGTGACGGAAATCGGTGTGGGTTATCGCCTGAAGGATGAATAGAACCTTGCCGATAATGCCGGAAATAGTGTATTATTAAAATATATTTTTGTGGATGAGAAAGGAAAGCAGAGAAATGAAGAAACGATCCAAAATCCTGATTTCATGCTTGATGATGGTGATTCTTGCGGCAGTCATGATGACCGGCTGCTCCAAGAAGGAAGAGGCGAAGCCGGAACCGGTTCGGAACCCGCTGACCGGATCTGAGAAGTTCGATTCTGCGGCACAGGGAATTCGCCCGGTGGCACTGGTGGTGGAAAACGCTCCGGACGCCCGCCCGCAGTGGGGAATGACGGACAAGAAGTACTCCCCGGATATTATTTTACAGGGAGAAGTGGAGGGGGGGATTACCCGTACCCTCTGGTTCTATGCGGATTACAACAAGCTGCCGAAGAAGATCGGCCCGATGAGAAGTGCCCGTCCGCCGTACATCAAGTTCTCGGAACTGTTCGACGCGATTTTCATTCACTGGGGACAGAGTTCTTCTTCCTCGGAGTACAAGGGTGCCAACACCGTTTTCAAGGAAGATAAGGTGGACCATATCAATCAGATGACCTACAAAGGAAAGGTGGATCTGTACAGCCGGGACAACAGCCGGGACGTATCTTCGGAACACACCGGAATTCTCCACGGCGACAAGGTGGCGGATGCCATCAAGGACAAGAAGTTCCGCACCAAGACCAAGAAGAAGGCAACGCAGCTGCAGTTCGGCAAGGGCATTCGGGATCTGAGCAAGAACACCTGTGGAAAGGTGACACTCACCTGGTCGAGGCGGAGTTTTGAGGATGCGGTATGGACGTACAACCAGGAATCCGGACAGTATGAGACGAAGGATTTTGAGAACAACTTGAGCCGGGAGAACCTGCTGATTCTCTTCGATAAGACCCAGTACATCACAAAATCCAATTACCACGGCACGGGTCAGGGTGTGACTTACTGTGACTACAAGCTGGCCGGCGGCAAGGCGAAGCTGATCAGCAACGGCACCGTAAAGGACATCCGCTGGGATGTAAACGAGGACAACCAGCTGGAGCTGTTCACCCTGGTGGAGAAAAAGGATTCCGACAAGGATGATGAGGATTCCGAGCCGGAGAAGAAGATGGTTTCCCTGAACCCGGGCAAAACCTGGATCGGCTGGGCTTCCTCCAACAACGGCGGCAAGGTAAAGATCAATCCGTTGAAGGAAAAGAAGTCGGAAGAGAAGGAGAAATAAACCGGAAGACCCCTGCCGGAGACGGCCGGGGTTTTCCTTTAACGAAACGAGGTACACATTATGCAGTTGAGAGGAGAGCCAAAGTCCCTTCGCTCAGAATACATCCGATACATCATTCCATCCATACTGGCTCAGTGGGTGTACACCCTGTACACCGCAGTTGACGGGCTGTTCGTGGCGAAGGGCGTTTCCGTAACGGCCATGACCGCCATCAATATCGCATCGCCGTTTGTGACGGCGCTGTTTGCCTTGTCCCTGATGTTCGCGGTGGGCACCTCCACGGTGGTTTCCATCTCATTGGGAGAAGGCCGGAAGGAAAAAGCCAACGAGATATTCAGCCAGAACTTTGCGTTTCTAATCGTGCTGTCCCTCCTGATTTCCGGGCTCCTGTTCTGGAAGCTGGAGGAACTGGCCCTGTTTCTGGGGGCCACCAAAGCCACCCTGCCCTATGTGACGAAGTACATCGGAACCATCGCTCCTTTTGCGGTGGTATTTATCGTGTCCTATTCCTTTGAAATTCTGTTGAAGGCGGACGGGCATCCGAAGAAAGCCACCAAAATCGTGATGGTTGGCGTCATCCTGAACTGCATCATGGACTACCTGCTGGTCATCGTGTTCCCGCTGGGCGTCTTCGGTGCGGCCATTGCCACGGCCCTGTCCCAGGTGGGGGTCACGGCCCTGTATCTGCGGCACTTCCTGTCCAAGGAAGCCGTGCTGCATTTCACCCGCTTTCATTTTAGCGGGCGCACCATTGTGCGGGCCATGAAGAACGGCCTGTCCTCCGGCATTACGGAGCTGTCCGCCGGTCTGACGGTGTATTTTTTCAACCACGCCATCGCGGCCTATCTGGGGGACGAGGCTTTGGTCAGCTACACCATCATCAACTACGTGAACGCGTTGTACATCTATTCCATGACGGGCATCGCTCAGGGTAGCCAGCCGCTGATCAGCTTCTATCACGGGAAAAAAGAAAAATCCGCCACGGCCAAGCTGCTCCGGTACGGCCTGATTACGGCGGCGGGTTTTGCGGCGGTCACCGTGGTGCTGTCCGTATTCGGCGGAGGCCTGCTGGCGAAGCTGTTTATTCCGGCGGATTTGACTCACCTGAGAAGCTACACGGTACATGCCTTGCGGATTTTCTGCATCTCCTTTGTGCCGGCGGGATTCACCGTGGTGCTGGCCGGATATTTTGCGTCCATCGAGCATGCGGGGAAAGCGGTTTCCATCACCATCGGCAGAGCCATCGTGGTGATGCTGGTTGTGCTGGTGTTGATGACGAGAATTTTTGGCGGCGAAGGCATCTGGTGGACCACGCCGCTTTCCGAGAGCATTTGTCTGGTGTATGCGGTGATATTGTTTATAAAGGGAAAGGCGAGAGATGCTGCAGATTAAGAACATTCGAAAAGAGTACCGCACCGGGGGACTGGTGCAGAAAGCGCTGGACGGCGTGAGCTTGAATTTCAGGGACAGCGAGTTCGCGGCGATTCTGGGACCCTCCGGTTCCGGCAAAACCACGCTGCTGAACGTACTGGGCGGACTGGACCGGTACGACAGTGGGGACCTGATCATCAACGGGACATCCACCAAGAAGTACACGGACCGGGATTGGGATTCCTACCGGAACCACACCATCGGATTCGTGTTCCAGAGTTACAATCTGATACCCCATCAGACCATCCTGTCCAACGTGGAACTGGCACTGACCATTTCCGGAATCGGGAAGGAAGAACGGCGAAAGAAAGCGGCGGAGGCCCTGACCAAAGTGGGTCTGGGAGACCAGCTTCATAAGAAGCCCGGCCAGCTTTCCGGGGGACAGATGCAGCGGGTGGCCATCGCCCGGGCGCTGGTGAACGACCCGGATATTCTTTTGGCGGATGAACCGACGGGGGCGCTGGACAGCGTGACCAGCGTTCAGATTATGGATATCCTCAAAGAGGTGGCGGAAGATCACCTGGTAATCATGGTGACCCACAACCCGGAGCTGGCCCGGGAGTACGCCGACCGGATTGTGGAGCTGAAGGACGGGAATATCATTTCGGACTCCCGGCCTTTTTCCGTGAGCAAAGAGGAAGCGGGAAAAGCGGTGCACCGGAACCTGGGCAAAGCGGCCATGAATTTTGCCACCGCTTTGCAGCTGAGCTTCAACAACCTGAAGACCAAGAAAGCCCGCACCATTCTGGTGGCCTTTGCGGGATCCATCGGCATCATCGGCATTGCCATGATTTTATCCCTGTCCAATGGAGTGAACAACTACATCCGCGGCGTGGAGGAGGACACCATCCGGGAATACCCGCTGACGGTGGACAGCTCCGGCTTCGACATGTCGGCCATGTTCACCCGGGGCGGCGATGGGGATGCCGGCAAGAGTGCGAAAAAGGGGGAGATTCGGGAACTGCAGACGGTGACCAATATGGCCTCCGTCATGGAATCCAACGACCTGAAATCCCTGAAGAAATACATCGACAGCGGTAAAAGCAATTTGGAGAGGCACACGAGAGCCATCGAATACAGCTACGACGTGAAGCCCCAGATTTTCCGGAAGGTGGACACGGAATACCGGAAGGTGAATCCGGACGAAACCCGGAAAAAGATGGGCATGTCCATCAGCTCCTCCATGGCATACAGCAGCATGATGAGCACCGACGTGTTCCACCAGTTGCCGTCGGATCCGTCTCTCTACCGGGACGAGTACGACGTGAAGGCGGGGCACTGGCCGAAGAAGTACAACGAGTGCGTGTTGGTGCTGTCCAAGGACGGCATGGCCAGCGACATCGCCCTGTACGCCATGGGTCTGAAGAACATGGACGACCTGGACAAGATGCTGAAGGATTTCTCCAAGGGAAAGGACGTGCATTCGGACGAGGATCAGACCGAATCCTTTAACTACAACGATTGCATGGGCATCAAGTTCAAGATGATTGGCAGTTCGGATTACTACACCTACGACTCTTCCCAGAACGTGTGGGTGGACCGCTCCGAAGACGACAGCCATATGGACCGCGTCATCGGAAAGGGCGAGGACCTCAAAATCGTGGGCGTGGTCAAGCCGAAGAAGGATGTGGATTTCACCGTGTTGAACGGGGATATCTACTACCCGGCTTCCCTGACGGACCACATGATTCAAAAGGCGGCGGACAGCAAAGTGGTTCGGGCCCAGAAGAAGAGCCGGGACATCAACATCCTCACGGGAAAGGAATTCGGCGAGGAGAGCGACGGACCGGACTTCGAGTCCATGTTCTCCTTCGACAAAAACGCCTTTGCCAAAGCCTTCCAATTCGATCCGTCCCAGATTGGCAAGGCTATGAAGGCACCGTCCAAGAAAATGGATATGAGCGGCCTCATCGACCCGAAGGCCGTGACCCAAATGCCGGGCATGAGCCAAGGGGATATTCAGAAGCTGATGCAGAGCACCAAGCTGAACTTCACTCAAGAGAGCATGCAGGAGCTTTTCGGCGGCCTGATGAAAGGCTTCCTGAAATACTCCGCGAAAAAGGGCACCGACTACACCAAGATGAACACCGCCTTTCAGGATTACATGAAATCCCCGGCGGCCCGAAAAATCCTCTCGGACAACATGAGCCGCATCCTGAAGGCCCACGTGGAGGAGCAGCTGAAGGACGAGAACCTGCAGGACACCATGAAGGACGTGCTTCAGGACTTCCCGAAATACCTGAAGGACAAGGGCATCACCGACCCCGACGGCATCACCGACGAGACCATCGACGAGTTCCTGGCATCTCAGGGCGTGCAGGACAAACTCTCTGCCAAAATGACTTCCCTAAAAACAAAACTCGAGAACGTGGAGATTTCCGACGAGGGTGGGGATCGGATCATGACGGAGTTGATGGAGGGCTACGCAAAATTTGCGAAGGACAACCACTACCCGACCACGCAGCAGATGCAGCAGGATTTTCAGGAGTATCTGTCCACCCCGGAAGCCCAGAAAATAATCAATTCCACCGTGGCAAAGAGCATGGACACCTCGGCGCTAGAGAAGAATCTGGCGGTGGCAATGTCCGGATACACCGCCAAGGCGGTGGCCTCCATGTCGGAAAAACTGGTATCCGGCATGATGACCAACTACATGAAGAGCATGGGCAGCCTGGATTTCTCCAAAGCCTTTAAGATCGATACGGATGCTTTTGCGGATGCCATGGGAATGAACATGAGCGAAAGCGAGATTCAATCCCTGATCACGTCCCTGATGAACACCCAGGCCAACACCTACGAAGGAAACATGAAGAGCTTCGGCTATGCGAAGAAATCCAATCCGACTCAGATTGCCATCTACGCCAAGGACTACGAGAGCAAGGCCGAGGTGAAGGATATTCTGGATGGATACAACCGGAAGATGGTGAAGGCGGGCAAAACCGATCAAGAAATCACCTACAACGATCTGGCGGGAGCTCTGATGGGTTCCGTGACCAACATCATCGATGCCATCAGCTACGTGCTCATCGCCTTCGTGTCCATTTCCCTGGTGGTATCCTCCATCATGATTGGGGTCATCACCTACATCAGCGTGCTGGAACGGCGAAAGGAAATCGGAATCCTCCGGGCCATCGGCGCATCCAAGCGGAACGTGGGCCAGGTGTTCAACGCGGAGACCTTTATCATCGGGGCGTTGGCCGGACTGATCGGAATCGGCGTGACGGAGATCCTGATCATCCCGACGAATATCATCATCGGCCATGTGACCAGCGTGAGCATGCACGTGTCCCTGCCGGTGGTGGGAGGAATCGTGCTGGTAATCCTCAGCATCATCCTGACCTTGATCGGCGGAATCATCCCATCCCGGAAGGCCGCCAAGAGCGACCCGGTTACCGCCCTGCGAGTGGATTAAATAATTAAGCAGAAGGAAAAAAGAGATTGAATACATCAAATCGAAATCAACAAGCCGCAAAACTATCGGACCTCTTGCTGTCCTGGTACGACAGTGAACGTCGGATTCTCCCTTGGCGGGAGGATCCGACGCCTTACCATGTGTGGGTTTCGGAGATCATGCTCCAGCAGACCCGGGTGGACACGGTAATTGAATATTATCAGCGGTTCCTTCGGGAACTCCCGGATGTGAAAGCGCTGGCGGAAGCGGAGGAAGAACGGCTCCTGAAACTGTGGCAGGGGCTGGGCTACTACAGCCGGATTCGGAATATGCACAAGGGGGCCATCCAGGTGATGGAGGAATACGGGGGCGAAATCCCGGGAACTCCCAAAGAGCTGCAGAAACTGTCCGGCATCGGGGAGTACGTGGCGGCGGCCATCAGTTCCATCGCCTTCGCCTACCCCATCCCTTCCGTGGACGGAAACCTGCTTCGGGTCTACGCCCGCATGACCGGCTACGAGGAAAGCATCCGCACCACCGCCGCCCGAAAGGTGGCCACGGCCTATTACGAGGAAATCCTGGACCGCACTCGGCCCGGGGATATGAATCAGGCCCTGATGGACCTGGGAGCCACCATCTGCCTCCCCAACGGAGCGCCGCTTTGCGAAAAATGCCCATGGCAGATGCACTGTGAGGCCCGCCGGACGGGGAAGGAACAGCAGCTTCCGGTGAAGGAAGAGAAGAAGCAGCGGCGAAAAGAAAAGCGCACCGTGCTTCGAATCCGGCTGGGGGACCGGGTGGTGATTGGGAAGCGCCCGGAACGGGGGCTTCTGGCGAATTTGTACGAGCTGCCCAATGCGGAAGGCTGGCTGACGGAGGCGCAGGCGGAGGAGGCCTGCCGGACGCTGGGATATGAGCCGAAGGCCATCCGGAAGCTGAAGCCGTCGAAACATATTTTTAGCCATGTGGAGTGGCACATGCACGCCTTCGAAATTGAGGCGGAGGAACGGCCGGACGCGTCGGCGGCAGAAAATGGTTTTTTTGCGGCGGAGAAAAGCGCATTGCAGGAGGAATATTCTATTCCAACGGCGTTTAAGGCGTATATGGACTTCTGATTCGGGAAGGCGGTTTTTACGCGGATTTTGAAGGGGATGCGGACTCGCCGGGGCGGAATTGTGGTACAATAGACAGCAGTGAAACAGAAAGGAGATGGGGCATGATTAAGTATTTCTACACGCAGAATGGTCGGACGAGTTCGGTGCTGAATTTCTGTCACGACTGCTGGGTGAAGATGACCAACCCTTCTAACGAAGAGGCGGAGCTGATTGCGGAACGGATGGGCGTCGAGGTGGACGACCTGATGGCGGCAATTGACCTGGAAGAAAAGACACGAATTGAGCTTCCGGAGAACTACACTTTAATCGTGGTGGACATCCCGTCAGAGGAATACCGGAACGGGGTGCGGGCCTACGTGACCATTCCGCTGGGAATCATTATCACTAAAGAAGCTATCGTGACCATCTGCTCGGAGGAGTCCTTCGTGCTTCGGAATTTCGAGAAGAATCGGATGAATGATTTTTCCACCCGGAAAAAACTGCGGTTCGTGTACCAGATTCTTTTGGAATCCGCTTTGCTGTACCAGAAGGCGCTGTACGCAATCGACCGGAAGCGGCAGGAAATCGAGGAAAAGGTGCGAGACGATGTGGAAGAGGAAGATCTGTTCAGCCTCCACGAGCTGGAGCAGGCGTTGGTATACTTCGCCACCTCCATTCGTGAGAACGGCAACGTGCTGGACCGTCTCACCCGGTACTCTCGGCTGGAGCGCTTCCCGGAGGACCAAGAGCTGCTGGACGATGCCATCGTGGAAAACCAGCAGGCGGTGGAAATGACGGACATCTACCGCAGCATCGTGGACGGCACCCGCCAGCTGATGTCTACGATTTTCGATAACCGGCTGAACAACGTGATGAAAATCCTCACCTCCATCACGCTGATTCTGGCGATTCCGACGGTAATCTCCGGAATGTACGGAATGAACGTGCTGACGAAATACATGCCCTTCGCCCAGACGCCTTTCGGCTTCGGAATCATCAGCGGTATCGTGGTGGCCATCTGCCTGGGCCTGTACGTCGTGCTGAAACGGAAGAAGATGTTGTGATATTGCATGAAAAATGGTACACTTGCTGCAATTTAAGGTAAAAGATCTGCCGAAGCCGATAAAGCGAAGCGTTCCCAGAGGAAAGAGAAAATGTACCATCAAGTTCAAGAAATCTTCCGCACCAAAGAGAAGCGGAAAAGTAAAGTAGTAAAACTTAATCGGATTATGAAGAAAAAGTAGCGGTGCGATGGCGCCGCTACTTTTTCTGTCTATACAGAACAGAAGTGGATGGAAGTGCAGTCGAATGGCAAATTCGTCCGCACTTCCTTTTCCAATCCCATCCGGGGCGAAGGACGTGGTGCCCCTCGACGAAGGAATAAGGGATTGCGGGGTATGGAGCACCACGTCAGTAAGGGAGGCGGTTCATTCGGAGCGAGGGACGTGGTGCCCCTCCGCGAAGGAATAAGGGCTTGCGGGAGGTGAAGCACCACGTCAATGAGGGCGGCGGCCCATCCGGGCTGAGTGACGTGGTGCCTCCGGACGAAGAAACAAGGGATTTCGGGAGGTGAAGCACCACGTCAGTGAGGGCGGCGGCCCAACCGGAGCGAGGGACGTGGTGCCCCTCGACGAAGGAATAAGGGCTTGCGGGAGATGAAGCACCACGTCCGGGCCGCCGAAAGCCCATCGGGTCCGAGAGACGTGGTGCTTGTGGACGAAGAAATAAGGGTTTGCGGGGAGCGAAGCACCACGTCACATCGTAGACGGAGAATTGGAATTCAAAGACTTGGTGCAAAGGAAACGAAAGAACAAGGTTTTGCGGGAGTCTTTGCACCAAGTCCGAAGGGCTGGAACTTCGAAAAGGTCCAAAGACTTGGTGCAAGGGAAACGAAGAAACAAGGTTTTGCGGGAGTCTTTGCACCAAGTCCGAAGGGCTGGAACTCCGAAAAGGTCCAAAGACTTGGTGCAAAGGAAACGAAAGAACAAGGTTTTGCGGGGATTCGTGCACCAAGTCCGAGGGGTTGAAGCTCCGAAAAAGACCAAAGACTTGGTGCAAAGGAAACGGAGGAACAAGGGATTGCGGGAGTCTTTGCACCAAGTCCGAAGCCGCGGAGCGGCGCACCACCGAAACCCGACGCCGAAAATCCCCCGTTCGGCACTCCCCCGGGTCGGGTTTCTTAGTTTTTCGCAATGAAAGAAGCCGCTGCATCAAGTGCACAGCGGCTTCTTTCATATATTATGCTTTTTTTGGGTTGCAAGTTCAAAGGCGAAGCCCGCGCCGCCCGGCAGCGCCCCGCAGGTCCGGCAGCGCCCTTGCCACACAGACGAAGTCTGCTAATCGGCGAAGCCCGCGCCGTCCGGCAGCGCCTCACCAAGTCCCACGCCTACATCGGCCGTCTTGGGATGTGCACCGTGAAGGTGGTGCCCTTGCCCGGGATGCTGTCCACGTGAACCGTCGCGTGATGGATCATCAGCGCGTGTTTGACGATGGAGAGGCCCAGTCCGGTGCCGCCCACCTCCTTGGAACGGCTCTTGTCCACCCGGTAGAACCGCTCGAAGATGCGGCTTTGGGCGTCCTCCGGGATGCCGATTCCGGAATCGGACACCGTCAGAAGGATTTCCGATTCCGTCGGCTCCAGGTGCACGTGCACGTAGCCGCCGGAGTGGTTGTATTTAATACCGTTTTCGCAGAGGTTGTAGACGATGCTGTACAGGGTTTCCGGAATTCCGTACATCGGACAGGATTTTCCCTGGAGGGAAATGGACACGCCCGCCTCTTCCGCCGGGATTTCCAGGCAGTCCACCGCATTCTCGGCGATAGTGAAGAGATCCGTATCCTCCCACTTCATTTCCGGGGCACCGCTGTCCAGCTTGCTCAGGCCGATGGTGTCCTCCACCAGCTTGGCCATCCGCAGGGATTCCGAGCGGATTTTTGCGGCGAAAGGCCGGATGTCCTTTTCCTGAACCATGCCGTTTTCCAGCAGCTCCGCGTATCCGGAGATGGCGTGGAGCGGCGTCTTCAGTTCGTGAGACACGTTGGCGGTGAAATCCTGACGAATCTGCGCCGACCGGGCAATTTCGTCTCGGTCCTTCCGCAGCTGCTCCTGCTGCTGGGTCATACGGCGGATCAGCGGAGCGATTTCCTTGAAATCATCCTCATCCACGTGCTGAATGGCCTCATCCAGGTTCAGCTTGTTGATCGGCTCCACGATTTTCCAGGAAAGCCGGGAAGCTAGCCACAGGGAAATGAGGATGGCGAATATTGCTACAAATGCGATGGAAGGGGAGATGCCCAGAAGCACCATCCACACCGGTTTCTGGTCGATGGACACCCGGAGCACGCTCTTGTCGGACAGGCGCTCCGCGGCGTAAAGTTGTTTTACGGAAAGGGTGTTGGAGTAGCGAGCGCTTTGGCCGAAACCGTCCTTCTCCGCTTCTTTAATTTCCGCACGGTCTTTGTGATTGCCCATGGAATCCGCGTCCGCCCGGTTGTCGAAGAGCACCGTGCCGTCCGCGGCGACCCAGGTAATTCGGTAGCTGTCGGAATCTAATTTATGAAGATATTTTTTTCCGTTCAGTTCCACGCCTTTGGCCGCCAGATGGGTTTCGTCCACCAGCTGCTCTCGCTGCGTGGTGTCCACGTAATCGTACAATGCCGCCATGATGATAATCAGGGAGGCGGTCAGCACCAGAATGGAAACCATCCAGATGGAGCGAAAAATTTTCTTACTCACCGGTATCCTCCATTCTGTAACCCACTCCGCGGACGGTGGCAATCATCCCGCCGCAGCTTCCCAGCTTGGTCCGCAGAGTTCCGATATGGACATCCACCGTCCGGGTTTCCCCGACGAAGTCAATGCCCCAGATTGAGGAAAGAAGCTGCTCTCGGGAGAATGCCTTTCCCAGATTTTCCATAAAAGTACGAAGGAGTTCATATTCCTTCAAGGTCAGGGTGACCGGCTGGTCGTGGACGGAAACCTGATGCTTGACGGTGTTCAGGGTAATGCCTCCGCACATCAGCACCGGCGCATCCTCTTTCGGGGTGGTGCGGCGAAGTACGGCTTTGATGCGGGAAATCATCTCCATCATGCCGAAGGGTTTTGACAGGTAGTCATCGGCGCCCAGATCCAATCCAATCACCTTATCGTATTCCGAATCCTTTGCCGTTGCCATGATCACCGGAATGTTCCGGGTCAGAGGCGAGGCTTTCAGTTCCTTGAGAATGGCGATTCCGTCTTCCCCCGGCAGCATGATATCCAGAAGAATCAGTTCCGGCGTCTCCTGTTTCATTGCATCCCAGAAAGGAACGCTGTCCGGGAAACCATTGGCGGAAAAACCCGCCGTGTTCAAAGTATACAGCATCAGATCCCGGATGCTCTGATCGTCTTCCACGCAATATATCATACCGAAACCTCCTCGTGTTCGTTTTCTTTGCTTCTTTATGGTACAATCTTAAAACTTCAATGTAAGGAACATTATCATGAATCTGTAAAATCTGTGTAAAGTCGGAAATCTCCGCCAATCCGGCCTTTTTTTATGGAAATTTTACACAAATTCTACCACTCATGGTATCATTACAATATCATAAAGGCGAAAGGAATTCCATTCATGAAGAAATTGATTATGGGAATATTGGCCCACGTTGACGCGGGTAAAACCACTTTGTCGGAGGGCTTGCTGTACCGGTCCGGCGAAATTCTGCGGTTGGGCCGGGTAGATCACGGGGACTCCTATCTGGATGGAAATTCCGTGGAGCGAAACCGAGGCATTACGGTGTTCTCGAAGCAGGCCCGGTTCCAAGCGGGAAACACGGAGGTGACATTCCTGGACACCCCGGGACACGTGGATTTTTCGGCGGAAATGGAGCGGGTGCTGTCGGTAATCGACCTGGCGGTGCTGATTATCTCGGCGCCGGACGGCATCCAAAGCCACACGGAAACCCTGTGGAAGCTGTTGCGTCAGCGGAACATTCCGGTGATGGTGTTCGTCAACAAGATGGACCTGGCGGTTCGGGAGCGGGAGACGATTATAGAAGAATTAGAGGAAGCCTTCGGGGAGGGCTTCGTGAATTTTAGCCGGAACCGGGACAGTGAGGAGTTCCTGGACGACCTGACTTTGGCGGTGCCGGAGCTGGCGGAGCAGGTGCTGATGGACCGGCCGGTAGGGGATGAGGATATCGCCCGGGCTGTTCGGGAACGGCGGCTGTACCCGTGTATTTTTGGGTCGGCACTGAAAATGCAGGGAATCGAATACCTGATGGATTGCCTGGATCGGTATACGGAGGAGCCGTCCTATGACGAGACCTTCGGCGCAAAGGTGTTCAAAGTGAGCCGGGACGAACGGGGGGAGCGATTGGTGTTCCTTCGGCTTACCGGGGGAAAGCTGGCGGTGCGCACCCTGCTGCACGGCACCGATGAGAACGGGGAGCCGTGGGAAGAGAAGGTGAATCAGATTCGATTCTATTCCGGAATGAAATACCGTTCCGCCGATGTGGCGGAAGCGGGAGCCGTATGCGCGGTCACCGGCCTGTCCCACGTGATTCCGGGCGACGCCCTGGGCAGCGCAGACCCGGACGGCGGTGAGGTGCTGGAACCTTTCATGACCTACAGCGTCATCGTACCGGAGGGCATGGACGTGCATACCGTGCTGCGCCATTTCCGGGAACTGGGAGAGGAAGACCCGAAGCTGCACGTCACCTGGAACAGCGAGACGGCGGAAATCGGTATCCGGCTGATGGGTCAGATTCAGCTGGAGGTGCTGCGTACCATGATCGAGGAACGGTACGGGTATACCGTGGAATTCGGTACCGGAAGCCTGATCTATCAGGAAACCATTCTGGATACGGTGGAAGGAGTGGGCCATTTCGAGCCCCTTCGCCACTACGCCGAGGTGCACCTGATTTTGGAACCGGGGGAGCGAGGCAGCGGCATCGTGTACAACAGCACCCTGTCGGAAGACCTGCTGGCCCGCAACTGGCAGCGGCTGATTCTGGGAAATCTGGAACAGAAAGAGCATCGGGGCGTGCTGCTGGGGGCACCGTTGACGGATGTAAAAATAACATTGGCCGCGGGCAAAGCCCACGAGAAGCACACCAACGGCGGAGATTTTCGGGAGGCGGCCTGCCGGGCGGTTCGAAACGGGCTGATGAAGGCGGAATCGGTGATTCTGGAACCCTGGTTCACCTTCCGCATCGAGGTGCCCACCGGTTATGTGGGAAGAGCCATGACGGATATCCAACAGATGGGCGGAAAAATCGGCAATCTGGAACAGTCCGGCGACCGTTCCGTGGTGCCGGGAGAAGCGCCGGCGGCCGGTTTAATGGATTATCCGGTGACACTGGCATCCTACACCGGCGGTCAGGGAAGAATTCTCTGTTCTTTGAAAGGGTACGACGTGTGCCACAATCCGGAGGAGGTACTGGCCCGCAATTCCTATGAGCCGGAGCGGGATCTGGAAAACCCGGCGGATTCGGTGTTCGTGTCCCACGGCGCCGGCAACATCGTTCCCTGGGACGAGGTGGAAGCGCACATGCACCTGCCATCCGCCCTTCGCAGCAGCGCCCCGGAGGAAAGCGTCCGGGATATGCGCCGGGAACGGCTACGCCAAACCATGGCTTCCGACGAAGAGCTTCGGGCGATTTTTGAACGCACCTACGGCAAAAGCAAAAAAATCATGCACAGGGGTCCGGTGGAGCGGCGGACGAAGCAGGACGATATTGCGTCCGCAGAGGCTTTGGCCCGCAATGAAGAAATCCGAAAAAAACACATGCGGCCGGCAAAGGGAACCGGGGAGGCGAAATCCGATCTGGTAATCATCGACGGGTACAACCTGATCAACTATTCGGAAACCCTGCGGGGACTGGCCAACCAAGACTTGGGTGCGGCTCGGCAGCAGCTTATCGACCGGTTGGTGAACTATCAGGGGTACATGCAGTGCGAGCTGATTGTGGTGTTCGATGCCTATAAAGTCCCATGCGGCGTGGGGTCTGCGGAACAGCATTTTGGCGTGCAGGTCATCTATACAAAGGAAGAAGAACCGGCGGACATCCTCATCGGCAAAATGGTGGATGAAGCAAAGGGGACCCGGTCCATCCGGGTCATCTCTTCGGATGCGCTGGTGCAGCAGAATGCTTTGGGACACGGAGCAGATCGGTATTCCTCCCGGGAATTTCTGGAGAAACTGGACGAGGCGGAGAAGGAAATCCGAGAAGTACTGGAGGAGCTGTAGAAAATTTTGGATTGGAAATCTCCTGTGGTATAATACAGCTATTGTAAGGGAACGAGACAGGAGTGACTATGCATCGATTAAAAAATATTAGCAAGAAAATAATGGCGATAATTCTCGCCGCAGAACTGATTGCGGCGGCGGGAATGGTGCTGGATATTCTTTACACCGTATATCTTACCCGGCAGAACGCCCGGCTGCAGAAGCAGGCGGAAGCGATTGCCGTAGACCTGGTGCAGAACCAGATTGCCGGTGAAGTTACCGGAACCGCAAAGAGAACGAAGAAAACCGGCGCCGACCTGATTGAAAAGGCCTATGTTCGCCGGATTGCCAAGAAGGCGGAGAATCTGGAATACGTGCCGGCATCCACCGACACCAATATCGGGGCGTCGGAAGTCTACGACATCGTGCAGAGTGCCTACAGCTACAGCGGAGGCCGGCTTTCCCGGTCCAGCGGAACGGCCAGCGGTCCCAACGGAAAAGAAACCTACTATAATCTGAACATGTCCGGCGTGGTTCGAACCATGCGTGGGATGGGAAATACGGATGCCTATTGGGAACGGAAGGACGGCTGCAAAATGCTGGGGAACTACATCATGGTAGCGGCGAACCTCAGCCGACATCCGAGAGGATCCATTGTAAAAACAAGTTTGGGCTTAGCCATCGTTTGCGATACCGGCGGTTTTGCCAGCCGGAATCCGACTCAGATCGATATCGCCACCAACTGGTAATGCCCGGTTCACTCGGGAAAAAGAAAAGTGTTTTTAGGGGAAATATGTACGGTGTTTTCACACAGGGGTTGTTTTTCTCCGCTATAATATAAGAAAATGACCTTCTGGAAGGGGGAAACGCCATGAAGATGAAAAGATGGATCGGGTGCCTTTGCGTGGCGATGCTGGTGCTGGGCATGAGCGCCTGCAGCAAGTCGGCGGACGAGGACAAATCTGCGGATGACGGTCAGAAGACGGAGCAGGTGGAAACGGATCAGAAGAAGGATGTGGATCTCAGCCAGGTGTACACCTTGTACGATACTCTGGTTCAGGACAAGAAATATTCGGTGGATAATTACAACTGGCAGCGGGCGGTGAGCTCGGATCTGGTGACCATCGACCGCCAGACGGCGCTGTGTGATATCAATTCGGACGGCGTGCCGGAGCTGTTTTTGATGGAAGCGGTGAACAATCATCAGGCGAACCTGCACATCTATACGGTGAAGGATGGCGAAACGGTGGAGATGAAGAGCGATGCCAACGGCTCGGAGTCGCTGCTGTCGGATGTCGCGGCCGGCGCGGGCGTAAATTACGTGGTGTTCACCGGTAAGGATGGCAAATTCTACATTTACCGAACCAGCGGAGATTCCTCCATCACCTATCGGGTCTGCACCTATACGGTGGACGGAACCACGCTGAAGCAGGAAGGCATGTTGGAAAATGAATACGGACCGTCGGAGGACAATACCAATGAAATCTCCGATGAGTATTCCCGTAACGGAAAGAAAATCACGGTGAAACTGGGCAAGAAGCTGTTCCACGAATCCTTCCAGAATCTGGACAAAGCGATTCTGTTCAGCGGATACGATGAAACATCCATCTGGTCCTGTTTCGATATGGATTCGGCACTGTCCGTGTCCTCGGATGATATGATAGCGCAGTTAGAGAAAGGAATGGACGATTAAATGGCGGAGAATACGCAGACGGCGAAGCTGAGAGTAATGGAAGAAGCGAATTTTCGGGAACTGTACCACCGGTATCAATACATTGAATGCCCGGAAGATATGGACGCACTGAAAAATTCTTTTACCGTTATGGAAGGAGCCACCGGAATTCTGACATACTGCTATATCGAGGAGGGGCTGGGCCTCAGCTTCTACATCCTGTGTTCCGCAAAGATGGACGGGACCGAGCTGGAAGCGGGGCCGGATGTGACGGAACAGATGGCACGGGTTCGCTACGGCGACGTGTGCTATAAGAAATTCCTGGATCAGGGCGAGCTGGATGTGGATTGGAGCGCCTTTGACGGCATTGCGGCGCAGACGCGGGAGCAGTTCGAAACCAAGGAAAAACTGCGCCAGCTGATTTACGACCTGGAGCTGATTGACGGAAGCCGGAACGTGGAGTGCCCGGAATACGTCAGCGTCATCGTGCAGAAGGCGGGGCTGTACCCGGAATACGTGTGGGTGAAGTGCACCGGCTTCGGCGAGACGGAGATTTACGGCGAACTGCTGGAAGCGCCGAAGCAGGATTTCGGCCTGCGGAAGGACGATGCGATTACCTTCCAGATGGTACAGGCAGAGGGCAAAATCTACCTGATGTGGGTGCCGGATGCGGAGTAGCGCCTGCCCAGTGACCGGGCGCGAAACAGTTGGATGCGGAATAGGTAGAATATGAAATAGTTGGAATAAGAAGTGATGCTTAGTGGTGTCGGAGATGAACGGATTCATCGCCGGCACTGTTTTTATATGGCCGGCCGGCGGCTGTGAGGGTTTGCGCCTCACCTCCGGGAAAGCCTTATTATTCCGTCGAGGGGCGCAAAGCAATTGCCGGGAAGAGCCCCCGGCGTCTGTGTGGGTTTGCGCCTCACCCCCGGGAAAGCCTTATTATTCCGTCGAGGGGCGCAAACCAATTGCCCGGAAGAGTCTCCGGCGGCGGTGTGGGTTTGCGCCCCATTCCCGGAAAAGCCTTATTCTTCCGTTGAGAGGCGCAAACCGATTGCCGGGAAAAGGCGCCGGCGGCAGGGTGAGTTTGCGCCTCACACTCGGGAAAGCCTTATTCTTCCGTTGAGAGGCGCAAACCAATTGCCTGGAAGAGCCCCCGTCGTTTGTGAGAGTTTGCGCCCAACACCCTGGAAAGCCTTATTCTTCCGTTGAGGGGCGCAAACCGGTTTCCCGGGAGCCGGCGCGGAGTTGGTGCACGGAACCCCGCAAAGCCATGATTTTCCGTTTCCGTTGCACCAAGTCGTAGGTCTTTTTCGCCGGCTTACAGCTTCGGAGTTGGTGCACGGAACCCCGCAAGGCCTTGATTTTCCGTTTCCGTTGCACCAAGTCGTAGGCCTTTTTCGCCGGCTTGCAGCTCCGGAGTTGGTGCACGAAACCCCGCAAGGCCTTGATTTTCCGTTTCCGTTGCACCAAGTTGTAGGCCTTTTTCGCCGGCTTGCAGCTCCGGAGTTGGTGCACGGAAACCTGCAAAGCCTTGATTTTCCGTTTCTGTTGCACCAAGGCGTAGGCCTTTTTCACCGGCTTGCACCAACCTTTTGGCTCTTTACAAAAAAGTTGCGGGATAGGCTAATACCTATCCCGCAAATATTCGCGAAGAAACTATTTTTTTCTAGTTCTATTTAAACTCTATTCCGTCGGATTGTCCGGATGGATTTCCGGAATCATTTCCACATCCAGGTCCAGGTAAATCGTGGACAGAGCTTTCTTCAAGTCCATGGTGGCCTGTTTCAGCTGTGGCACCTTAATCATGTTTCCTTCCGTGGTGAAGTAGAGGGAAATCCACATTTTGCGGCCGGTACGAACCGCATCGATAAAGTCGATTTCATACGGGTAATCCGAAAGGGTTTCGTGGCACAGGGTGCGAATCCGTTCCAGTTTTTCCTCGGAAGGGGCCATGAGCACCAGTCCTCGGATGGCTTTGATAAATGCCCGGGTCGGCTCCGGCAGCATCAGCATGGCGATGACGCAGGAAACCAGCGGGTCGATGTACGGAACCAGCCATTCCAGCACGTGAAAGTGGAGGAACGGGATTTCCATGAAAAATGCCAGGAAGGCACCCAAGCTCAGAAAAACGTCGATCTTCCAGGTAATCAGTTCCACCTTGATCATCGGGGTTTTCAGCTTTCGGCCCAGTCTCCGCACCACGAAGTAGCCGAAGATGCAGAACAGCGTCAGGAAGGCTTCGAAAATCAGCACCTGCTTCGTATCGATGGAGGTGCCCCCGTTCAGGATGATGACGATATCGTTATAGATAATCATGGAGGTGACGACAATCAGGACGGAGCCCTTGATCAGGATGAACAGGGTTTCCACCTGGGCAAAACCAAATGGAATGCGCTCGCTGACCGGCTTGTAAATCAGCGGAAGCAGCATCTGATAGATTACCAGAATAACCACATCCATCGCATCGTAGACGCCGTCGATGAGAATCGCCTGAGATCCGCTGACGATGAACATGGCAAGCTCGAAGACTGCCACGGTAACGCCTAGCCAGCTGGACAGGCGGATGGTTTTCTTTTCCTGGTCCAATGGGACTCGTTTCATATAACCTCCTTGTGTTTCTAACTTGTTTACTGCTTATTATATACCCGGCAGGGGGGGAGCCGTCAATCGGAAATTCTTGAGAGCGATACCCAAAACGCCGAGAATGTGGTATCATAGACAAGCCGCTTTCCCGCGGCCCTGCCGGAAACGCCGGCGGGATGTTTTATTTTTTTTAGGAGAAACGAAACGATATATGGATATCAAAAAGAAAATTACTCAGGAATTAGAGATTCGTCCGGCGCAGACCGAGGCGGTGATTAAATTGATCGATGAGGGGAACACGATTCCGTTCATTTCTCGGTATCGGAAGGACGTGACCGGCGGGATGAACGACGAGCAGCTGCGGGCGTTTGACGAGCGGCTGAAGTACCTGCGGAATTTGGAGGAGCGGAAGGCGACGGTGATTGCGTCCATTGAGGAGCAGGAGAAAATGACCCCGGCGCTGCGGAAGCAGATTGAGGCGGCGGAAACCGCGGTGGCCGTGGAGGACCTGTACCGGCCATACAAGCCGAAGCGCCGCACCAGAGCCACCATTGCCAAGGAGAAAGGCGTCAGCGGACTGGCGGATTTTATTCGGAAGCACGGAGCGGCGGCGGACGTGGAGGCGGAAGCGCAGAAGTATCTGGACCCGGAAAAAGAAGTGAACACCGTGCCGGAGGCGATTCGGTACGCGCAGGATATCATCGCCGGGGACGTTTCCGACGACGCGGAGTATCGGACTCAGATTCGAAACCGCACCCAGAAGCAGGGCATGATGGTTTCCGTGGCCACAAAAGAAGGTGCGGATAATCCGGTCTATGCCAATTATGCGGACTATACCGAGGGGGTGGCAAAGATTCCGGGACACCGGGTGCTGGCTATGAACCGAGGAGAGAAGGAGAAGATGCTGTCCGTGCACATCCAGGCGCCGGAGGAAACCTGCGTGCAGTACCTGGAGAAGCAGGTGGGCCGAGGGGACTACCTGTCGCCGGCTTTGGCGGATTCCTACAAGCGGCTGATTGCCCCGTCCATTGAAACGGAGCTTCGGAACGAGCTCACCGAGAAAGCCCAGGAAGGGGCCATTAAGATTTTCGGAAGCAACCTGGAGCAGCTTCTGATGCAGCCGCCGCTGGCGGGCAAAACCGTACTGGGCTGGGATCCGGCGTTCCGTACCGGATGCAAGCTGGCGGTGTGCGACCCGACGGGCAAAATCCTGGACACCACGGTGATTTTCCCAACGGCTCCCCAGAACAAGGTGCGGGAAGCCAAGGCCGTGTTGGCAAAACTGGTGAAGAAGTACGACATCGACGTGATCTCCGTGGGCAACGGAACCGCATCCCGGGAATCCGAGCAGATCATCGTTGATTTTATCAAGGAGTACGCACAGGCAGCGGGCAAAAAACTCCGATACGTCATCGTCAACGAGGCGGGAGCTTCCGTCTACTCCGCCAGCAAACTGGCCACGGAAGAATATCCGGACCTGGATGTGGGCGAGCGCAGTTCCGCATCCATCGCCCGCCGTCTTCAGGATCCGTTGGCAGAGCTGGTAAAAATAGATCCGAAATCCATCGGTGTGGGTCAGTACCAGCACGATATGAACCAGAAGAAGCTGGGGGAAGCCCTGAACGCCGTGGTGGAAGACTGCGTAAACCGGGTGGGCGTGGATTTGAACACCGCTTCCCCGTCCCTGTTGGAATACGTGTCCGGAATCAGCAGCACCGTTGCGTCCAACATCGTGAAATACCGGGAGGCCAACGGCCGGTTCCGGAGCCGGAAGGAACTCCTGAAGGTGCCGAAGCTGGGACCGAAAGCTTTCCAGCAGTGCGCCGGATTCCTGCGAATTTCCGGTGGCGAGGAACCGCTGGATGCCACCGCGGTGCACCCGGAAAGCTATGAAGCGGCCCGCACCATCCTGGCGACTTTGGGATACAGCGAGGCGGACCTGGCAAACGGCGGCGTCCGAGATCTGGCCGCCAATCCGAAGCTTTCCGCAGCGGGTGTCGGAAGCGGAAAGGGCGCCGGCAAGGGAAAGAAGGAGAATTCCCGGAACGCAGCCCCGGAAGCTGCGGTGAACGAAAAAGGAAACCTCAGCAGCCTCAGCGCGCTGAAGGCGCTGAACCGCCCGAAGAAAAAGGAAAAGCCGAAACAGGCGCCGGCAGCCCCGGCGAAAATCAGCGAGGCAGCGGTGCAGCGAATGGCGGAAAACCTGGGAATCGGAGAGTACACCCTGAAGGATATTCTGGAAGAGCTGGAAAAACCGGGCCGGGATCCTCGAAGCGAGGCGGCGGCACCGATTCTCCGTTCCGATGTCATGGAGGTCAAGGATCTGAAGCCGGGCATGGAACTGAAGGGCACCGTCCGGAACATCGTGGACTTCGGTGCCTTCGTGGACATCGGCGTACACCAGGACGGCCTGGTGCACATCTCCCAGCTGGCGGACCGTTTCGTAAAACACCCACTGGACGTGGTGAAGGTGGGCGACATCGTGGATGTGCGTGTGCTGGACGTGGATGTGAAGCGGGAAAAGATCTCCCTGACCATGAGAAAAGAAAAGAAGTAATAAAAAAGGGAAGAGCAAAAAGAGAGGTGCCGCGCGGCACCTCTCTTTTCTGTGTGTAGGTTGTAGGGGCGCCCGCCGGCGGGCGCCCGTGGAGTTAGCGCCTCACACCCGGGAAAGCCTTATTCTTCCGTTGAGGGGCGCAAACCGGTTGCCGGGAAAAGGCGCCGGCGGCTGTGTGAGTTTGCGCCTCCCTCCCGGGAAAGCCTTATTCTTCCGTTGAGAGGCGCAAACCTTTCCCCCGGAAACGTCCCCGGCGGCTGTGAGAGTTTGCGCCTCACTCCCGGGAAAGCCTGTTATGAAGTGACCGTTGTCAAGAGGCGATTACAAGAAAGTTTCTTC
>OMNT01001148.1_pt1 | contig 25836 bp, 20 predicted proteins | sample 1672551 | NCBI WGS metagenome assembly OMNT01 (sample SAMEA3136698, study PRJEB25190) | human gut metagenome | reverse complement strand
AATCCGGGCCACTGGCAGCTGCAGCACGCGGATGAGCGTATCCAGATGCTCCCCCAGCTGGGAAGGGCCGGCGGCAGTTATCTCCGGGCAGGATAAGAACGCCGCCCGCACCTGTTGTGCCGTGAGTGCCTCTTCTGCTGCCCGCTGCTGCGAGAGGTTTGCAATGGCGTCGCACAGTGCGGAAAAAGTCGCCGACTGCACATCCGGTACCCGCTCCCCAGCGCGGTACCGGCTGATGGTCGCCGGGGAGAGCCCGGCGGCCGTGCAGAGCTCGCTGGCTGTGCAGTCCAGGCGGGCAATAAAACCGTTTAACGTTTGGCTGAAATTCATGCTGTACCTCCCGGATCGCAGAAAGAGAGCTTTTCCCGCTCATTAAATTCCATAATCATAATCCATACTCCGGATTCTGAAAGAAAGCGTGCACCAAGAATCCCGTGCGCTGCACACGCGACACCGTCAAATGCAGATCCCGGCACACCAACGGCGCGATGCAATCACTTTTCAAGCTTTTCGTCCGTTTCTGGTATAACCCAGTATAAAACGTACGGCCGGAAAATACAAGTGTTTCCATCTTGGCATTGCCAAGACGGGAATCCACCTTGTGCCACGCGTAAGTGTTTGATAAGCTAAATTAAGCAAGATAAACACATACGCTATAAACCGACATAACACGATAACGCGGCATACGCAGCGGGCCTCGTGCACCGCATGCACACGGGAGGGTATTGCTATGAAAAAATGGATACTACGCTGCATGCTGGCTGTCAGCCTGCTGCTGGTCATCTGCGTCACAGTAGGCGCAATCGGAGAGGAAAAGCTCCCAGGCGATGCGGGCTATGGCTACAGCTATCGCTTCGTCACCCGGGACACCATTGAGATCACAGCCTACACCGGCTACGAACGCAACGTCACCGTTCCGGCGGAGATCGACGGCTACACTGTCGTCGGTATCGCGTATTTTGGCCGGGATGAGGCCATTGGGCAAAACCCAGTAGTCGAACAGGTCACACTGCCGGACACCGTACGCTATATTGGCGCAGGCGCCTTTGCCTATTGGCCACGCTCTGATGACACAGTGAGCGCGCTGCGAGAAATTGTCCTACCAGCCGGTCTGGAGGTCATTGAGGAAAACGCGTTTTACAACTGCTTCAGTCTGGAAACAGTGGAAGTTCCCGCTAGTGTGCAAAAGATTGGACCCTATGCCTTCGCAAACTGTGGTGCACTGCAGAATTTTAAATTATCGGGCAACCAGACTGTCCTCCAAGATATGGCCCTAGGAAGCATTCTGAACAGCGATGGGTTGATTGGTATGCTCCAGGACGCCTGGTATGCCTGTCAGGACGACTTTTTTATCTGGAACGGCTATCTCTTCGGCTACCAGGGTGAGAGCAAAACGCCAGTCATTCCGGCAGGTGTCCGGGGCATCATGGGCTACGCCTTCCGCGGCAGACCGGAGATCACCGCCGTGACGATCCCGGACTCCGTCGAATTTATTGGCGACCATGCCTTTGAAAACTGCACGGCGCTGACCTCGCTGGATATTCCCGCCAGCGTTACGCGGATTGAAAACGGGGCTTTTAACGACTGCAGCGGCCTAAAAAGCGTGACCTTTCACCAGGGCCTGCATGTCATCGGCGAGTATGCCTTTGAGGACTGCACAGCTCTGACAGAGATTACACTGCCAGATGGCCTGGAGGAGTTGGGCGACTGCGCCTTTGGCTCCTGCGAAATGATCCAAAGCATGTACTTCCCGTCCAGCCTCCGTGTGGCCGACGTGAGCGCTGTGCAGGATACAGCGTGGTACAATGCCAAGCAGGAGGGCGAGCTGGTTTACCTGGGCGGCGTTTTGGTTGGGTTCATCGGCTACGACCTGCCGGAGACGCTCATCGTGCGCCCTGGCACGCACACCGTAAAGCTGGAAAACGTCTATACCGATACACTCAAAACCATCACCCTGCCGGAGGGGCTGGAAACGCTGATCCTACAGGGGACTTACACCAAGCTGACGAGCCTGACCGTTCCGGAGAGCGTCACGTACATCGACGCAGGGACCTTTTACGAGCTGCGCTCCCTGAAGCTGCCGCAAGAAGCAACGCTGGCCCAGGGATCATTTCCCCGCTGCAGGCGGCTGGAGAGCGTCACGATCCCCAAAGGGAACCCGTATCTGGGCGCGTTTTTTGCCTGCGACGGGCTGAAAAGCATCACCCTGCCGGACGATGTTCTGGTGCTTTCCGGCGGCATCGGCGGCAAGCGTCTTACCAGTGTCGACTTAAACCAAGTCCGGGTGCTGGGAGAAGGTGCATTTGCTGATTGCAGTGCGTTGACTCGTATCACGCTTCCGGAGAGCCTCGTTGCCATCGAAGGGGTCGCCTTTTCCAACTGCACAGCGCTAGTCGCAGTACAGGGTGGTAAAAACGTCCGGGACCTCGGCTACGGCTGCTTCGCAGGCTGTACAGCGCTGCTGGATTTCGGTAATCTGCCGGATCGTGTGCGCCGGGTCGATCATACCACATTCGAAAATACCGCTTGGTATCAGAATCAGCCGGCGGGCGTCGTCTATTTTGGCCGCATCGCCTATTGCTACAAGGGCACGATGCCGGAGGGCACGACCCTTTCCCTCAAGCCGGGGACGATCAGCGTTACCATTGGTTTTATTTTTGAGCAGGAGCCTCTGACGCCCCGGACGCTGGCCTATTTTGAGCAGCCGAACCTCGTCGGTGTCGTGCTGCCGGAGAGCGTGCGCGATGTCGGCGCATACAGTCTCTGCAACAGCCCCAATATCAAAGCCATCGACCTGGGCGGCGCCGTCTCCATCGGCGACAACGCCCTCAACGGCACAGCTGTGCAGGAGATCACCCTGCCGGACAGCACCCGTTTTGTCGGCGCAGATGCACTGACGGGCGAGCATTTGAAAGCTGTGCATCTGAACGATGGCCTGGAGGTCATCGAAGAGGGCGCATTCTTCAGCGGGACCGGCCTGCAAGGCGTACAGATCCCGGCCAGCGTGCACTATATCGGTTACCACGCCCTCGGTTGGGCCCCCAGTGATACGGGCTGGGTCAGCCAGCCCATCCCTGGCTTTACCATCCGAGGCCAGGCTGATTCCGCAGCCCAGCGCTATGCGGTGGCAAATGAATTCACTTTTCTTGAAGCACTCCCCTGCACCGCACACCGCTACGCCGAGGCCGTCGTCCCCGCCACCTGCCAGGCAGGCGGCTATACCCGCCAGGTCTGCACCCTCTGCGGTGATACGCAGATCACAGCAAAAACGTCCGCCACCGGGCATGCGGCAGCAAACGATGCAGCGGTCGCCGCAACCTGTGTGCTGCCCGGGTACACCGGCGGCAGCCACTGCGCCATGTGCGGCACCGTCCTGTCGCAGCATACGCTGCAGCCGGCCCTGGGTCACGACTGGATCAACAGCTGGGTCGTCGAGGAGCCATACCAGACCGGCTACGGCATGACCTGCTTCTACTGCGGCCGCTGCCAGGGCTATCGCTATGAGCCCGCCGGGACACAGCATGTGCACCATTATATCGATTCCGTCGTCGCGCCGACGTGCATTGACCCGGGCTTTACCGTCCACACCTGCGCCTGCGGCGATACGTATATCGACAGTCATGTTCCGCAGCTGGGGCACGATTTTGTGAACGGCGTCTGCACCCGTTGTGGCCTTTCCGAAGCCGACGCCCCCTGTGACGGCGGCGCACACTGCCCCAGTGCCCGGTTTACCGACGTCCCCACCCCCAGCAACTGGGCCCACGCGGGCATCGACTACGCCGTGTCCCACAGCCTGTTCGCCGGGACCTCCCAGACCCAGTTCAGCCCGAAGGGCGTGATGAACCGGGCGATGCTCGTCGCCGTCCTCTGGCGGATGGCGGGGCGGCCGGAGCCCAGCACCGCATGCCCGTTCCAGGACGTGGGGCCTGATACCTATTATACGAAGGCCGTTGCCTGGGCAGCGGAGAACGGTGTGGTCGCCGGTGTCTCGGCGACACGGTTTGACCCGGCAGCGAATATCACCCGGGAGCAGATGGCGGCGATACTCTTCCGCTATGCGGCAAAATCCGGGCTGGATACCAGCGCCCGGGGCGATACCGCCGCCTTCCCGGACCGGGATCGGGTGGCATCCTATGCCAGCGACGCGCTGCGCTGGTGCCTGGCCGAGGGTATCATCAGCGGCTCGGCAGAAAACGGCACCGTCTACCTGGCCCCCCAAGGCAGCGCGACCCGAGAACAGGTCGCCGCGATCCTGATGCGCTACTGCAAACACATCAGAGCCTAATCTATCGCAGAAGTCGCCTTAGACGTGTTGTCTAAGGCGACTTTTTTCGTTTTAACAAAAATTCCCCCCTCGCGGGTTCACAGGGCATCCACGCAGACCGGGATCTGCGCCAGGGGTGTAATGGCGTCCGGCTCCACTTTGCAGCGCAGGGCCAGGAGCGTCACGCCGGCCTGCTGCGCTTCGACCAAGGCCCGGGCAAAGGCCGGGTCGTTCTGTTCATTCGGCCGCACGCAGACGACATGCTCCATGGCAGCGACGAAGAGAACATAAGCCCCATAGCCCGCTTGGGCCGCGCGGAGGAGCGTGCGCACATGACGCGTACCCCGCTGGGTCGGCGCATCCGGGAAGACACCCGTCCCATCCCGAGCCAGCGTCACACCCTTGACCTCCAGCAGGCAGGGCTTGCCCGCTCGTTGAAAGGCCAGGTCAAACCGGGAGTCCTCCCAGGATACCTCCCGCTGCAGCTGTTCTGGCAGAAAGCCCGCCCCGCCGGAGGCCAGCCACTGGGCCGCCAGCGCATTGGGGGCCGTAGAGTCCAGATTAAAATACGCGCCGTCCCGCGCCACCGTGATCAGCGTATAGGCCGTCTTGCGGCCCGGTGCATCGCTGTGCTGGCACCAGACCGGCGCACCGGGCCGCAGCAGCTCGGCGCAGCGGCCTGTATTTTTCACATGGCAAAGCGTCCGCCCTTCCGCCAGCTCCACCCAAGCCGTAAAGCGGTTCACCCGCTGGCAAAACCGGCCCGGGACGATCCCCTCATAGCGAAGCATGCCCGATTCCCCCTTGCTTTTTGTTTCTTTTTGTTATTGTAGCACGCAAATACAGGCTGTCAAGCGTGCCGCTTTTTGCGGATTTTGCAGAAAACAGTAGCAATTGGCGGAAAAATGCGTTATAATAAGCGGGCGAATCCATGTATGAAAGGAGCTCACGCATGAAAGTATTTCGAGCGATCCTGACGATATTGGGCTGCGCCCTGATCGTGCTGGGCGGCTATTCTGCCGTCACCTTCCTGATGCAGCGGGATTTTGCCCCGGTGCAGGAACCCACGGTCGAAGCCCCGCAGCCCGCAGAACCCGAGCAGCCGGAGGAAACCCCGGAAGAGCCGACGCAGCCCGCGGAGGACCCGGAACTGGAAGCCCGCCACAGCCGCGCGCAGGAAATTTTGCGCGACATGTCCTTGGAAGAAAAAATTTACCAGCTGATGTTCGTTCGGCCGGAAGCAATCACCGGTGTCGACCAGGTCACTGTCGCCGGTCAGACGACGCAGGATTCTCTGGGCCGCTGCCCCGTCGGCGGGCTCGTCTACCGCGCCGATAACTTAGAGAGCGAGGACCAAGCCAAAGAATTGCTGGAAAAAACAGCAGCTTATCTGGAGGACGATGGGCAGATTGCCCCGTTCCTGGGCGTATTCGACGACGGCAGCGAGACCTCCCCGGTGGCAGGCGATCTGGCAGGCGAAACGCTGGATTCCTTTGCGACCGTCGGCCACTCCGGCAGCGGCGGGCAGGCGGAACAGCTGGGTAAGGACCTGGGCAAGACGCTGGCCGATTATCATTTTAATGTAAATCTTGCCGCCGGTGCAGAGCTCAGCAGCGACCGCAGCGACTGTTTCTCCGCTGACGGCGAAGAGGCCGCGATGATGGTGTCCTCCTACGTCACCGGCCTGCAGAGCGAGAACGTTGCCGCCGTGCTGGCCCACTTCCCCGGTGAAGGCGCCGCTGAGAATGGCGTCTGCGATAAGGCAGAGGAAGAACTCCGGCAGAGCGACCTACTTCCCTTCACCGCTGGGATCGAAGCCGGGGCCGCCATCATTCAAGTCTCCAATATGACAGCCACGGAGCTGGACACCGCCCCCTGCTGCCTCTCGTCTGCCGTGATAACGGACCTGCTGCGAGATAGCCTGGGCTTTACCGGCGTGATCCTGACCGACCCGCTAGGCGGCCAGACCATTTCCGCCCAGTATGACGAAGCCGAAGCCGCTATTCTGGCGCTGAACGCCGGCGCAGATATGCTCTACGAGCTGAATGACCCGGAGGGCGTCTATACCGCGATCCTCTCCGCCATCCAAAACGGCGAGCTCACGGAAGAACGAATCGACGAGAGCGTCACCCGAATCCTCTGCGCCAAACTGCAGCTGCAAATCATCGAATCATAAAATGCTTCCCGCCGCAGCGGGCCGCTTGATCGGTCCCTGCGGCGGTCGTCTTTTTTCATACAGAAAATCCCCACAGACGAGTGACCAGCTCACCTGTGGGGATTTTCCAGGAATATAAAAAGAGAGGGAAAAATGAAAAAGTGTAACTCACTATGGTTACAGTATACTGGGAAGATATTAAGAATGTAAGCGATAAGTTTTTACAAAATTGTTAAATTCGTGTTTTTTCGTAGTTTTTTTTGCCGCCCATGCCGACCGGTTTTGTTCACAAAAAATTTTTATTTCCCCCTCTTGACAACGCCGGTTTCCAGGACTATGATGGAGAAAAGTTGATTAGCACTCTCAATGCGCGAGTGCTAAAAAATAAGAAACTCCACGGCATATGCCGGTTTGGAAAGGAGCGAAGCATTATGAATGCACAGAAATATACGCAAAAATCCCTGGAAGCAATCCAAGCAGCCCAGTCGCTGGCGCTGCAGCACCAAAATCAGCAGATCGAGCAGGTCCACCTACTCGGCGCGCTGCTTCAGCAGGAGGGCGGGCTAATCCCACAGCTGCTGCAAAAAATGGGCCGCGCCCCGGAGAGCCTGGCGGCGGCAGTCTCGAAGGAGATCGCAAAGCTGCCGTCCGTCACCGGTTCCGGCCGGGAAGCAGATAAATATTATATTGCCCGGGAGGTCGACCAGGTATTCCAGGAGGCCGAGTCCGCCGCCGCACAGATGCACGACGATTTTGTCTCCGTCGAGCACCTGTTTCTGGCCCTGCTGACTTGCCCGGACCGGACGCTAAAGCAGCTGTTTTCCACCTATCAGCTGCAAAAGGAGGACGTTCTGCAGGCCCTGCAGACCATCCGCGGCAACCAGCGCGTCACCAATGACAACCCGGAGGACACCTACGAGGCCCTGGAAAAATTCGGCACAGACCTTGTCAAGCGGGCGAGAGAGAAGAAAATGGACCCGGTCATCGGCCGGGAGAAGGAGATTGCCCGGGTCATCCAGATTCTGTCCCGCCGCACCAAGAACAACCCCGTTCTGATCGGTGAGCCCGGCGTGGGCAAGACCGCCATTGCCGAGGGCCTGGCCCAGCGCATCGCCGCCGCCGACGTGCCCGAGGAGCTGCTGGACAAGCGGGTCCTGTCCCTGGACCTGTCCGGTATGGTGGCCGGCACCAAATACCGGGGCGAATTTGAGGAGCGCATCAAGAACACCATCAACGAGGTGAAGAAGGCCGGCAACGTCATCCTGTTCATCGACGAGCTGCACACCATCGTGGGCGCAGGCTCCGCCGAGGGTGCGGTGGACGCCGCCAACATCCTCAAGCCCGCCCTGTCCCGGGGCGAGATCCGCGTCATCGGCGCCACCACCCTCAATGAGTACCGCAAGTACATTGAGAAGGACGCCGCTCTGGAGCGCCGCTTCCAGCCCGTCACCGTTGGAGAGCCCTCTCCCGAGGCTACGCTGGAGATCCTGAAGGGCCTGCGGGATAAGTACGAGGCCCACCATCACCTGACCATTACCGACGGAGCCCTGGAGGCCGCCGTGCGGCTGTCCCGCCGGTATATCAACGACCGGTTCCTGCCGGACAAGGCCATCGACCTGATGGACGAGGCCGCCAGCCAGGTGCGTATGGCTGCCGAGTCCGCCTCCCCCGATCTGAAGGACCTGGAGGAGAAGATCGCTGCCCTGCACCGGGAGAAGGAGGAGGCCGTCACCGCTCAGGACTTCGAGAAGGCCGCCCAGCTGCGGGATATCGAGAAGGACTATCAGGAGCAGGTGGAGATCGAGCGCGACAAGTGGCGCAAGCAGATGTCCGCCAATCGCGGCAGCGTCACCGAGGACGACATTGCCAAGGTAGTGGCCGGCTGGACCGGCATCCCTGTCACCCGGCTCACCCAGGACGAGAGCCAGCGGCTGCTGCAGCTGGAAAAGGTCTTGCATGAGCGCGTGGTGGGTCAGGACGAGGCTGTTACCGCCGTGGCCAAGGCCATTCGCCGCAGCCGTGTGGGCCTGAAGGACCCCAAGCGGCCCATTGGCTCCTTCCTGTTCCTGGGCCCCACCGGCGTGGGCAAGACCGAGCTGTGCAAGACCCTGGCCGAGGCCATGTTCGGCGACGAGAACGCCATGATCCGCATCGACATGTCCGAGTACATGGAGAAGCACACGGTGTCCCGTCTGGTGGGCTCGCCTCCCGGATATGTGGGCCACGAGGAGGGCGGCCAGCTCACGGAGAAGGTGCGCCGTAAGCCCTATTCCGTGGTGCTGTTCGACGAGATCGAAAAGGCCCACCCCGATGTGTGGAACATCCTGCTGCAAATCCTGGAGGACGGCATTGTCACCGACTCCCAGGGCCGCCGGGTGGACTTCAAGAACACCATCATCGTCATGACCTCCAATGTGGGGGCCAAGAACATCACCGCCGCCGACACGCCTCTGGGCTTTGACGGCAGCGGCGAGGCGGCCAAGCGCACCGAGGAGGAGCGGTTTGCACGCATCAAGGACGCCGTTATGGCGGAGCTGCGCCAGACCTTCCGTCCGGAGTTCCTGAACCGTATCGATGAGATCATCGTGTTCCACCAGCTGACGGAGGAGAACATCCGCAGCATTGCCCGCCGGATGCTGGATACCATCGGCAGCCGCATGGCCGCCCAGGGCATCACCCTCCAGGCGGATGACGATGCCGTGGCCGCTCTGGCCAAGGATGGCTTCGATCCCCGCTACGGCGCCCGTCCCCTGCGCCGTACCCTCCAGACCGAGGTGGAGGACGTGGTGGCCGAGCAGATGCTGGACGGTAAGCTCCAGTCCGGCGACACCGCCCACGTCCGTCTGAAGGACGACAAGGTGGTCATCGAAAAGTAAAATAATCCCCCGACCGGCGGCATCTCAAGCCGCCGGTTGGGGGATTTTACGTTCTGTCTTACGCCTTTACCAGCTCCACCAGCACCTGCACCATCTTTTCCATAGACGGCACGGGGACAAACTCGTGCACGCCGTGGTAATTGGCGCCGCCGGTGCACAGGTTGGGGCAGGGGATATCCCGCTCCCAGGACAGGCGCGCCCCGTCGGTGCCGCCCCGGATGGGAACGATCACCGGCTCCACGCCCACGGCCTCCATGGCGGCCTTGGCGTTTTCGATCAGCTCCATATGGGGCCGGATCTTCTCCTTCATGTTGTAGTAGCTGTCCCGCATCTCCAGCCGGAAGGTGCCCTGGCCCCACCGTGCGTTGAGATAGTCCACCAGCTGCTGCACGAAGGCCTTCCGGGCGTTGAACTTCTCCAGGTCGTGGTCCCGGATGATGGCGTGCAGCACCACCTGGCTCTCGTTTCCGGCCAGGTCCGTCACATGGTAGAAGCCCTCGTAGCCCTCCGTGTGGGAGGGAGCCTCCGCCGCAGGCAGCAGGGAGATGAACTGGTTGGCCAGCAGGATGGCATTTTTCATCTTGTTCTTGGCGGAGCCGGGATGGATGTTCACGCCCTCCACCGTCAGGGTCACGGCGGCGGCATTGAAGTTCTCGTACTCGATCTCGCCCAGCTCGCCGCCGTCCACGGTGTAGGCCACTCTGGCGGGGAACTTTTCCGGATCAAAGTGATCGGCGCCCTTGCCTACCTCCTCGTCGGGGGTGAAGCACACGGCCACGGCCCGGTGCCGGATCTCCGGATGGGCCAGCAGGTATTCACAGGCGGTGACGATCTCCGCCACGCCCGCCTTGTCGTCGGCCCCCAGCAGGGTGGTGCCGTCGGTGACGATCAGCTCCTGGCCGATGTACCGCTCCAGGAAGGGGAAGTCCTTCACCTTCAGGCTCCCGGCTTTCTTCAGGGGCAGGTCCCCGCCCTGATAGGTGACGATCTCCGGATGGATATCGGCCCCGCTGACGGCAGGGGAGGTGTCCATGTGGGCGATCAGGCCCAGAGCCGGCGCATCGCATCCGGGGGTGGCGGGCAGCACGGCGTACACATAGCCCTTGTCGTCCAGGTGGGCCCCCTCCAGGCCCAGGGCCGCCAGCTCATCGGCCAGATACTGGCCCAGCACCCGCTGGTGGGCGGTGGTGGGCACGGTGTCCGACGTCTCGCTGGAGGTGGTGTCGAAGGACACATATTTCAGAAAACGCTGGGTAACTTCCATGATGGTTTCCCTCCGTAAATTGGATTTGCCCCCAGTATAGCACATCTCCCGCCTCTCCGTCAATCCGCTGGGAAATATGACGTTTTGCATAAACTTATTAAGAATTATGAACTATTGATATACATGTTGACATGAGAAAATAGAGATGATATGATTTTGTTAACAGGGGTATTCGAATAATAAACCAGAAGAAGATATCAAATAACAAACAGCCATGTAAAAAAAGGAGATGACAACGTGAGAAAAAGAATTACCACCGGCTTGCTGGCAGTTGTTTTCTGCATAATTGCCATCCTGCCTGCGGGGTGCTCCGCTCAAAAAGGGCCCTCTATGGTGAGCCGGGGCTTTGAGCGGGCGGTGATCGACGGCCGCCAGGCCACCCGGTTTGTGGACTCCGCCCTTGCGGCGGAGAGCGAGACATCGGGCTATTTGTTTTCGTATTATTGTGTGGATTCCAGCCGGATCGTCCAATACGACTCCAGGAATGTCAGCGATGCCAGACTTCTGCTCTCCCTTAGCAGAGGGCAGACCAAGAGCGCGCCCCATGGGGTCACCACAACGGGGACCATCGTCTTTTCCGGAGAGCCGGACGAGAAAATGAAGGATGCGGTCAGCGCATGGGCCGGAGCCGACGGGAGCTATGCGGTCCGGTCGCTTATGGGGAGGGGGACGTTTTCGTTCCCACAAGATGAACGAAGCGACCGGGTTTCCTATTTTATAGGTGTCGGGTTTGATGAGTACGCCTTCCGGCTTCAGCGGTATGACGTGTATCAGCCGCGGCAGGGGGCGGTCGGTCTTGCGGCGGAGCCGGAGTACCGCCAGGCTGGCACGGTCACCGTGCATGCGCACATCCCCAAGCAGGTGGTTTATTGCACCGCCGGGAAAACGGCCAATGCATAAACGGCCCGGTTTTCTGTCCCGGGACAGGGCGGGACGTCCCGCTTTTGGGGCCGTTTTCGCCAGCCCTTCAACAAAAATCGCTTCGCCCATTTCTGAACCCTCCTGACAGTCCGCAGCTCGATATAGCCGCGCCCGCCACGGGGTTCGAGCTGGATGCGCGGGTTCTCATCGTCCCAGCGGTAACCGAGATATGCCGGGTCGCAGCTGTCCATGAATACCTGCACGGTATGGATTGCCTCGCAATAGTCCTCCTCGCAGAAGGGTTGACCTTGGAACTGGAGATATTCCGCCTCTGGCAGATGAATGGTGTCAAAGCTCTCCGGGATCATCCCCATATAATCCAGCCCGACCTCTATGCCCTGCGCATAGGTAGAGGTGTTCGGCTTTTTGTACTTTTCGGGCAGCCACATGGAAATAGGCTCTCCGCAGAGTGACTTCATGCTCATAAGGATTATATTTTGTACAGAGCCGCTATTTCAGCAGTTTTTCGTAAGTGAAGTTTCCAGCAGCCCCTTTTACAAGCAATATAGCAAGTGCTGCCAGAACAATACCCACTCCCCAGAGGAGTCCCGCGCTGATTAGGATAATGCCCGTGAATTGTCCGATGAGCAAAGCGAGAATCGGGAAGATCAGGAATACCGCCCGCTGCTGTGCTTCTTCGATAGTCTGTGCCTTGGCAGAACTCCGCACGGTTACAGCAATTGCAGCCAGAGAGATCGCCGGTGCGATCAAAAGCATGATCGCCAGCCAACTCGCTGCGGGAAGGAGCAGATTGCCGGTCAGGAAGAACACTTCCATCTCCACTACCAACAGCATGGCAGCAAACGAACTATAGGAAATCATCATTCCAACCGAAAGCCCGGCCAATATTTTGGATTGGAACAACTGCCCCAGCGAGAGCGGAGAATACAGCAATGTTTCTAAGGTGTGCTTTTCTTTTTCGCCCACGAAGGAGCTTGCCGCCATGACAGAGGATGCCATGATCGGGATGATCAGAAAAAAGGGCGGCATAATGTTATTCAATATAAGTCCCAATATCCTCTGCTGCTGGCTGTACTCCCCATTGGGAGCAGGCAGCATATCCAGTAGTTTCTGAAAATCTGAGGCAGCATCGGGAGCAAATGATATTACAAACACAAAAATGGACGGCAGGACAATAGTTAGCACAAGCGGCACGATAAGCAGAACTGCGAAAATCTGCTTATTTGATGTAATGCCACGAATATCCTTCTTTATTAAGGCGAACTGTCCAACATTCATGTATTTTCACGCTCCGTTTCCGCATGTTCCCGGTCGATCAGCGAAAAGTAGATTTCTTCCAATGACATCTGCTGTTCCGATACATGGTACAAATCACCACCGGCCTCTACAATTCTTTTTACGATGAGCGGGATGTCATGCTCTGAGGCCACATCCACATCATAGATGTGATCTCCGATTTCCTGATATACCATGTCCTTTGGCAAGCAGCTTGCTTTCACACGCACCCTGCGATTTCTGCTCACCATAGCGCGTAGTTCCGCAATATTCCCCGTAGCGAACAAATGCCCTTTATCCATAAGTCCGTATGTCGTACAGATCTCCTGCGCATACCGAAGCTGATGCGTACAGAGAAATACGGTAATTCCTTCGGCAGCCTGCGCCTGAATCAGAGAGTTCACATTCTGAGCGCTTTCGGGGTCAAGGCCGGAAGTCGGCTCATCCAGAAACAAAATCTGCGGACGGTGAAGTAATGCTCTGGCCAAAGAAAGCCGCTGGCGCATACCGGTAGAATAAGTGGCCAGCTTGCGATCCATCACATCTGCCAGTTCCAGTCGATGTAGGAGCAGTTTTGCTCTATCTGCACATTCCGAACGGCTCATACCAAAAAGAGTGCCATAAAATTGCAGATTCTCCCAAGCCGTCATGTGATCGTACATTTGGGCATGTTCTGTTACTACGCCGACCTTTTCATGCAGCTGCTCCGGGGTTTGAGTGGGGTCAATTCCCAGCACCTGACATTTGCCGCCCGATGGGGTCAGCATACCGCAAAGCAGTTTCACGGTCGTGGTTTTTCCCGCTCCGTTTGGCCCTAAGAATCCGAAGATCTCTCCCTGATTCAATGAGAACCTGATTCCATCAACCGCAACGGTTCCTCCAGAAAAGGTTTTTGATAATGCTTCGACGGTAATTGCTTTCATCTCATATTTCCCTCTATGCGGTCATCTGCTGTGTTCAGTTCAAGATTCATCAGGTCAAAATCGACATATTCTCCGTTGATCCTGAAAAAATGGGGAAATGTACACAGCTTCCGAAAGCCGTACTTTTCATAAAGCCTGATGGCGCGGGCGTTGCTGCTGCGTACTTCAAGATTTAACTGCTCGAAGCCGTTCTCCTTGGCAAAGGAAAGAACGGCTTCCGTCAGCGCAGATGCCGCGCCGCAGCCCCACCACGCTTTTTTCAGACTGATGCCGAACTCTCCGCGATGGCTCATGCGCCGGGGCTTGCGGTTCAGGCTTGCCGTGCCGATGATCTCGCCGTCTACCTTGGCGAGATACTGCACATTGTCCGTTGATTCACACTGCGAACGCAGATAGTCCCGCTCCGTTTCAAGGTCGAGGGGCACTCCCTCCGCACCGAAGCTAAGATTTTCGGTTTCGCCGCCCACGATTTTCAGATAATCCAAGAGTGCCGCGGCATCCTCTGCCCGTGCGCGCTCTATGACAAACAAGCTGTTATTCAATTTCAAAACTTCCTTTCTTCGTATTTTCCCCTTTTGGCGATGCGCCCCAGCGTTGGACATCCATCCATCTGTCCGCAGTCGGCGCAGGTATTCAGTCCCTTTTCCCGGACGCAGTTATGTACGGGGCAGAGCCTGTCGCAGAACGGCGTTTTTACGCCCTCTATGCGGCAGCCGGTGCAGTTTATCATTTCAGGTAGGATCGTTACCCCGTTGAGCTTTGTCCACAGGGCAGCAGTTTTTTCGCGCAGGGCGTTGTCGTTTGTGAGCGTTGCGATTCTGGCATCGCATTTTTCGCAGTCCAGTCCGCAGCAGCCGATCAGTTGATTCGTGCTTTTCATAATCCTACCTCCATACAATCTAAGCTTTCCTGACGGCAAGGCAGTTGTCTGCCAATGTGCCGGCAGCGTCTGCACATTCTTTCATGCCATTTCCTCCTGTGCTGCCAATATTGCACCTCTGTATGCCCGCTCCAAATGGGAATTGATCGTGTCCTCATCGTATTTCAGCTCATTGTTGGCAATCATGCTTGCATACCCGTGGCCAAACAGAAACACCGTGATAAAAACCGTTTTCGTCTGCTCCATGCCAATTCCTAAGGATCTCTGCATCGCTGAAAGAACGGGGATAAGCTCCTCCGCATCGATCAGTTCAAGCAGGGTTTTTCCGTTAAAATAATCCGACTGGAAAAGGAAGCGGAACAGGTGGGGTTCTTCGATGGCAAAGCGGATATAATTCATTCCGATTCCAAGGGCAGCACCCTTTGGCGGTTTCTTCATGGTCATAAGGTATTCCGAATGATAGAGGTCTGCCTTCGCATAGACTGTTCTTTTCAGTTCTTCCATCGTTGCAAAATGATACATGACGGGCTGTGTGGAGCAATGCAGCCTTTCCGATACAGTTCTTGCGTTGATGTTTTCCGCTCCCGCTTCGCGGGCAATCGCAAAGGCCGCATCAACGATCATCTCTTTTGTAACTTTTGCCTTGGCGGGCATATTCAAACCTCCACATTTATAACTTGTGTTATGTATAACGTGAATTATATATCAGTAAGTAGCGCTTGTCAATCCGTCTGGAGTAAAATTTACAAATGGTCTTCCAATGGCAGTTTCATAGGTATAATCCGCCTTTCTGCGAAAGGCACCGACGGGGTTATGAAACCGAGGGGTGCTTAAGAATCGAGTTCAAGCCTCATAAGAACAAGCGTTTGCCAGCCGCTTCTTGCACGGAAACCTCTTGGATTGCGACCATATTCCTGAAATCCGACCGATTCATACAGCCGGACAGCAGATGCGTTCTCTGCTACGACCTCCAGCTCTATTTGCAGGTATCCCGCTTGCTTCGCGCATTCGATGCACGCAAGCGTAAGAGCCTTCCCGATGCCGCGCCCCCAGTAGGCTTTTTCAATGGCGATGCCGAAGTCCGCACGATGTCCGCACGATGGCGAATCTTTTCCTTGTCATCAATCGGATCAATGCCCGCTGTTCCGGCAATCCTGCTGTCAACGAACGCCGCAATTTCGATGGCATTTTTGCTTTCGCTGCGCGCCTTCAAAAATTATGCTTCCTCTTGGACGGTGAACGAATTTTCCTCCGGATAGGTCAGAAGATAGTCCGCATCTGCATGCGTGAGATCAAAAGTGCGGAGCACTTCGGCGGCATCAGCTTCACCCGCTCCGCGAAGAAGGCATTTCGCGCCGTCCTTTAAGATTATTTCTTTTTCGTATTGCAATGGTTATTGCCTCCTGCTATCTTTTAGCAGCGTCGCATGCTTGCATTTCGCTGAAATCAGTTTTACAAGTTCGCCAGTGCCAGGAATTTTTTATCTGATTGAATGCTCTGTGTCAGAAACTGACCGTCCCGGAACAGGGCATAGGTCGTGACTGGTGCAGGTACATTCTGCGCAGATTCTTTATCAGTGATATGGATGACCTTGAACTGGATACCATGTTCCTTCGCCACCTCCTACACCCTTGGTACCCAATAATAGGTGTAGGGACACTGATCGGTGTAATACAGAACAAAACCGTTATCTTCAATCGCCGGATGCTTCGCACCTTCCCGGAACTTTGGCATCTGTGCGGACGGTTCAAAGGGAAGGTACATGAGATTGATCCCGCAGTCGGATATGTCTGCCACTGTGATCCGAATATGGTTCATCGGTTATTCCTCCAATGTCGTTGTTCTTTCGTTTTGGCGATGGCAATTCATCGAACATTGCCTCAAAGAGCTCTGTAAGAAACACTTTGCTATCAACTTCATCCACCAGCAGCATTTCTTTCGCTCCCTCATACGGGAGCTCACAAATTGCCGCAGGCATAAGTTCCAGAGCGGATCTTGTTTTCTTTACAAGCAACCGATCATCATAGATCCCGCCGACGATTTTACCGCGATAATAGAGGATAAACTCTCCCATCATAGGACGGTAAGAAATATCATCCAGATCGGATAGCTGTTCCAGAATTTTATCGCTCCCTGTGCTTATCAAGTTTGGCTTTCCAAAAAGCACCGATAGGGCTGAAAGCCTGCTGCCGCATAGAATTTCTGCGCCGACTCATTGAATGTCCAGACATCCAGTGTCACCTGATCAAAACCCCGATGTTTTGCTTGCGCTTTGCAAAAGCACAACAACGCTGTCCCAATCCCGCACCTGCGATACCTCTCGTCCACACCGAACTCTTCAATGTGGTAAAAGTGCTGTGCGCGCATATAAGCCGATTCCGGCTTGTCGATATACTGCACCACGGCAAAACCGCGAGGTTCATTTTCCACGCATGCCACAATCACATCGGCACCAGAAGACTCGAACGCTTGATAAACGCGGTGCTGCAATTCCTCGCAAAAACCGACGCGAAAAATATCCGGCCGTCCCTCTGCATGCAGCCCACTCACCATCATCCGAAGCTCATTTACGCGCGGCAGCTCAGACAGTTCCGCATATCTTACCGACATAGCATGCGTTTTCTTTTTTCAGCCAATCGTCCAGAAACCGCATTTGCTCCGCCGTATGGAACCAGTGCTCGCCGCCCGACATGACGGTGAGTTTTGCGTGGTGACGCTTGGCAAACGCAGATACGGTTTCCATGGAGGTCAGGTTGTCGTGTTCGCCGTACAAAATTTGCGTCGGAACATTCCATGAAATCGGATGCGCACGCACATAACAAAGATAACGCCATGACAGCGTTTCTCCGAAATCTGTGGCAATTTCCTTTTTCTCCGCAAGCTCCTGCTCCGTCACATTCGCCCACCGCATCATGTTGCCGATGAGATTTTCCATATCCACCACCGGAGAGATAAAGTAAGCTCTGTCCACCAGCGTTTCATCCAGTACGGACATGGAAAAGAACGCGCCGATGCTGCCCGCAATCAGTATAAGGCGATCACAGCGCTGCCGTTGCTGCGCAAAAAAAGCCAAGAATTCCTCTTTGGCCTCCCACGGCGTCTGGGAGCGGTAGTCGAAGCCGATGACTTCGCAATTCGGAAAAAGGGGCTTGTAATGGTCGGCTTCTTCCGCCGAGCCGCCCTTTCCGTGAACATAGATAATGGATTCTTTCATTTTTCTTGTCTCTCTTTCTCTGAACAACGGAATCTCACCGTCAAAATGCTTTACCCTTTCCCAAAGCGGGCCTTTTGCGCCCATGGTAAAGGCAATATCGCTGCTGCGGATGGAAAGAGGCTGCATTTGCGGCTTCAGATGAAGAAATTTCATCATTTCCTCTGTCAGCCTGATTTCACCCGACTCTGAAATTACAGTCCAACAATAGAAGCGCCCCTTGTATTGTAAGGAAGAAACGTCCCCATCGGCGCTTCATAATGCAAAAGCTCCGGAGTTTCGGCCAGAATATGGCCGAGCTTGGAGGGCAGCAGCAATCCTTGTCTTGTTACGCAGAACCCACCTGTGGACTTGCTTCCGGTAAACAGGTATATTTTCCCTTCATCGGCAATTCGGTACTCCTTAATGACCTGCGTGGGGAACTGCACCGCCTCCATCCGAGCGGACAACAGAGATTGCCGACTCTTTCCGCACGCTGTCCGTTTGCGTTCCGGCCTGTCTCATGCCGACACCGCAGACGGCGCGTACCTGATAGCGCTTTGCGGCCTCGGCATAGCCCTTGACCGAGCCTGCCATGATCCAGCCAAGGTAGATAACCTCCGCTCCAGCAAAGACCCGTTTCTTCGCTTCTGCAAGGGAATACACCGGAAGTCCGGTTTCCTGTGTCAGCAGCCTGGCATAACACTCTGTGCAGCCGCGTTTTCGAGCCGCACCAAGGGCATAAAACCCACTGTTTTTTCTCTTCAAGTTCCTTCATATCGTCTCCCTGTCCTTTCTGCAACAGGATTCAACCTTGGCAATGAACTGCTCAATATGTGCATCCAGCAAAGGCACAACGGAATCTTTATCCTGCGCACCGTCGTAGACGCTGTAGAGTAGGTACATTGGCCCGTAGAACTCCAGCGCCAGCTGCATGGCGGCTTCGTCAGTATCTGTCAGCTTACGAAAAATTGCGGCCATGTACTCCAGAGGCCCGCCGGCCAGATAGTCGTGATGGAGCTGCGCCAGCTTGGGGTCACGGTATTGCTCCAGGGTCAGCATCTTACGGAAATTAGAGGAAAACGGCTCCTTCGTCCAATGGTCAAACTGCGCCATACTGTATGCGCGGATTTTTGAAATCGGCGTGTGCAGGTAAGCCTCCGCAAAGCCGTCCGGCTCCGTCTCCGGCATTTCATAGCTTTCCGCGCGTTCATAGTCCATCTCATTCATGCGCTCCACGATCCTGTCCAAAATTTCCTGTTTGCTGGTATAGTGCTTATACAAGGCGGCTTTCGTGAACCCCAACCGCCCCGCAATATCATTCATAGATGTCCCAAGGTAGCCGTTCTGCGCAAACAATTCCAACGCTGTTTCCAAAATTCGTTCTTTCGTATCTCCAGCCATAATATTCCTCCTTGCAGGTAACCACTCGGTAACTTCTATTATAGTTACCGCGTGGTTACTTGTCAAGACCTGGTGAAAAATTTTTTAGAGCGTAGCGCACAACAAATGTCAGCGAAAGGATTGAATCGACACGGTGAGATGTGCCGCATGGGCAGCGCAAAGATCACAAGCCAGATCCATAAAAAGGACACTTTCAGATTCATAAAACAACACCGGCTTTCACAGCAAATTCAGGCAGCTTTGCGGGCTTTCCATAAATGGCAATCAGCGCGCGGAACTCCCGGCGGAACGCCTCACGCAACTCTGTTTCCGTCAGGTGCAGATGATCCGTATTGGCGAGGATTGCCAGTCCGTAGGTAAAGTAGATCATATCCTGATGAAAGCGGCGGGCCGTATCCTCCACATATCCAAATTCATCGACGATCACGCCGATGACCTCCTGCATCAGAACATCGCTTTGATATGCCCCTGGCTGTTCACCCTCCAGATAGAGCCAAATGGAGAAAACCCGGAAGTTCCACCCGGCATAGCTTGACACCGCCGCGGTAAAGTGCTATAATAACGACAGTCATCCCATGACCATAGAACATTCATTGTCCTATAAAGAATGCAGAACATGGGAGTTCAACACAAGGGAGGAATGTATAACATGAAACAAGTGATCGCACTGCTGCTGACGCTGGTCATGCTGCTGGGCCTGGCGCCCACGGCTCTGGCCGCCGAAGCCGCCGCCCCCGACGGGACCGTGGTGAAGGCGGAGGAGGTCAGCGGCACCCCCCGGCTGGACGCCATGGCGGAGAACGACTCTGCGGCGGAAACCACCCAGCCCACCGGGCATCAGCCCGATGATATGGTGACCATCCTCGTGGAGCTGGAGCGCGCTCCCGTGCTGGAGGGCTTTGCCGCGAAGAAAACGGCTTCCACCAGCTCTGCCGGTGCGGAGATCGCCGCCTATCTTGCCGGCGGCCGCGCGGAGAAACAGGATGCCGCCATTCGCCGGGATCAGAAAAAGGTCTTTGCCGAGATCCAGGCGGCCCAGCCCGCCGCTCTCCAGGCGGAGGGCACCCGCACTGCCGGCGCCCCTGAGCTGATGGAGCAGTGGACGGTGCTCTTTAACGGCATGGCCGTCCGCGCCCCCTATGGCATGCTGGATACCATCCGCAGTCTGAAGGGCGTGAAGTCCGCCCATGTGCAGCATGTTTACAGTCAGCCCGCCTCTCCGGCCACCAATGCCGGTGTGGCAGGCTACAGCTATGACATGGTCCACCTGCAGGAGGTCTGGAACAAGGGCTACACCGGCAAGGGAATGCTGGTGGCCGTGGTGGATTCCGGCCTGGACATGGAGTATTCCAGCTGGTGGAGCGATGAGGAGGGCGCCAACGTCACCGGTCTGCGCCGGGTCCACGAGGCCTTCCGGGACGACTCCTTCTACTCCCAGCTCAGCAACAGCGACCTGCGCTATACCAAGGAGTCCCTGCTGGCCTTCCTGAACGGCCGCCAGCTCAATGCCAATAGGCTGAGCCCCGCCTCCAACGAGGCCATGTACAAGACCCGCAAGGTCCCCTTCGCCTTTGACTACGCCGGAGACGCCGACCCCTATACCGGCGAGATCATCAGCGGCGACGTCAACGTCCGCAACAGCGGCAGCAACCACGGCACCCACGTCTCCGGCACCGTGGCGGGCTTTGTCCAGAGCCAGGAGGGCGAGGTCCTCTTTTCCGGCGTAGCCCCCGATGCCCAGCTGATGATGATGAAGGTCTTTGCCGACGGCGGCAACTCCGGCGCCACGGAAAGCGCCATTCTCAACGCCCTGGAGGACGCCATGACCCTGGGCGCCGACGCCGTGAACCTGTCTCTGGGCTCCGACAACGGCTTTGCCTATGACGACACCGCCATCCACGGCGTTTATGCCCGGCTGGAGCAGGCCGGCGTCATCCTGATGACCGCCGCCGGCAACAGCGAAAACTCCCCCGCCCAGGGCAATGAGCGGGGCGGCCTGAACCTGGCGGAGGACCCGGATATCTCCATGATGTCCTCTCCCGCCGTCTACCCCTCCAACCTGGCGGTGGCCTCCATCAACAGCACCATCAACATGCAGAGTGTGCTGAGCTGGACCGACGCCCAGGGCCAGAGCCATACCGTTCCCTTCTCCGACCCCAACGAAGTGGCCATGAAGCGGAAGTTCCCCGAGAGCCAGAGCTTCGTTGTGTATGACGCGGGCTACGGCACCTACATGGACTACTACAACGCCGGATTCAGCAACGGCTACAACGGCGGCAAGACGGGTATTGCCCTGGTCAAGCGCGGCAGCGCAGACGGCAGCACCCTCTCCTTCGCCGACAAGATCAACAATGCCAGCAGCTTCTCCGGCACCAACTACATGGGCGAGAGCTACGGCGTGCTGGCTGTGCTGGTTTATGACAGCGACCCCGCCGCCACCACGCTTATCAACATGAACACGGACAACACCTCGCTGACCTCCGCCTTTATTTCCGGCGTGGACGGCGCGGCCATGATCGATGCGCTGAACGCCGGGCAGGAGGTCCGCATCACCGTTCACCAGCAGGACCAGCTGTCCGACTGGGAGGAGGGCGGCCAGATGTCCTCCTTCACCTCCTGGGGCAGCGGCTCCGGACTGGAGCTGAAGCCCGAGATCACCGCCCCCGGCGGCAACATCTGGTCCACCGTGATGGACAGCAGCTATGTGGAGGGCGCCGGGAAGTACGATGACTATACCGGGTCCTACAGTCTGATGAGCGGCACCTCCATGGCGACGCCCCATATGGCGGGCCTGGCCGCGCTGGTGGAGCAGTATGTCAAGTCCCAGCATCCCCAGCAGGACGCCGCCGCCAGCGCCGACCTGACCAACCATCTGCTGGTGAGCACCGCCGTGCCCCAGCAGGAGAACGGCGTATACGTCTCTCCCCGCCGCCAGGGCGCCGGCCTTGTGAACGCAGCCGCGGCCATTTCCACCCCTGCCTACATCGATGTGGACGGCAAGCTGGTGGGCAAGCTGGAGCTGGGCGACGATCCCGGCTGGAGCGGCAGCTATGATCTGGACTTCCGGGTGGAGAACCTGGGCAGCGACACCCTGAGCTACAGCATGAAGGCCGTGCTTCTGCGGCCGGATACCGCAGAGCAGGACGGCAAGACCATGGTCCTTGCCAGCGATGTGCTGATCCGTGAGGTGGATCTGGGCAGCGTCAGCGTGCCCGCCGGCGGCACACAGGTCAGCCGGACCGTTTCCCTCACCGCTTCCGACATCGCCGCCATCCGCGACCTGTTCCCCAACGGCAGCTATGTGGAGGGCTTTGTGATCCTCACCGCCGCCGACGGCTCCGCGCCTCAGATCGGCATGCCCCTGCTGGCCTTCCTGGGCGACTGGACCTCTGCCCCCATCCTGGACCGCGCCAACTGGTTCGACGAGCCCCAGGACGGCGAAAACGTGATGAACAACGACTGTACCCTGGGCGTCAACGTGGTGGGCAGTACCATCCGCAGCGCCGGGGAAGTGGTGAACTTCCTGAACCTGGGCCAGAACATCTTTGATACCGACATTGCCGCCGAGAGCAAGCAGACAGTTTTCCACCAGGAGAACTTTGCCATCTCCCCGGACGGCAGCGGCTATTTCGACGCCATTGACGACCTTGAGCTCTATCAGCTGCGGGATGCCAAGCTCTTTGTCACCGAGGTCCGGAACAAGAACACCAACGAGCTCTATTTCCGCACCTTCAACACCTATGTGCCCCGCAGCGTCTATCAGGCCGGCTACGGCGTGGTCCTGCCCATGTCCCTTTACTACTTCACGGATGCCTGGGACGGAACGGACCTGAACGGCGACGTCCTGCCCAACGGCACCCAGTGCGTTTACACCATTACCGCCTATGGCGAGGGTGACTACGGCGACACCGTGGACAATGAGGAGCTGGGCCGCCCGGTGACGGACTTCGAGTCCTTCGTGGACGGCAAGGAGCCCACCTTCAACGGCCACAAAATGGACAAGACCGGCGACGTGCTCTCCTTCGACGTGCTGGTGGACACCCAGGCCCCCAAGCTGGAGAACAACGCCGTGACCTTCTATCAGAAGGATGGCCGCACCTATATGCAGGGCACCGTCTATGACGAGGACGGCTCCCTGGCCTCCGTGGCGGTCCACGCCCAGGTGAGCCGGACCTATACCGACTCCACCGGCCGGGAAATCACCGAGTACAACATCGATCTGCTGAATCCCCTGTATTCCCAGAGCATTTATGACGCCGATACCCACACCTTCACCTTCACCGCAGATGTGACGGAGTATCGCGGCAGCTACAACTGGACCGGCAACGTGTATCTCTCCTGCGGCGACTATGCGGCCAATGACCGCACCTATGCCATCAAGGTGGACGCATCCCAGGGCCTGACCCTGTCCCAGACCTCCGCCCGCCTGCACCCCGGCCAGAGCTTTGACCTCAGCGTGAACAACAACACCGGCTCCACGGCGCCCATCACCCGCACCTCCAGCAACCCCGAGGTGGCCACGGTGGATGAGTTCGGTCATGTGGTGGCTGTGGCTCCCGGCCAGGCCATCATCACCGTGTCCAACGGCACCTACTCCGCCCTGTGCGTCATAGCGGTGGAGGCCTCCTCCACGGAGGTGAAGGACTTCAAGCTGTCCATGGACCACTTCTCCGGCCTGAAGCCCAACGGCGCCATCACCGTCCGGGTGGTGGACCTGCAGCCCGCCGATGTGGAGGTCTATCAGAATCAGTGGCTGGTATATGAGGACGACGAGGACTGGGCGGGCCTGGTCAGCATCTCCCAGAACAGCAGCGACGCGCTGGAGGGCCTTATCGACCTGAACTATCAGGCCTCCGCGGACAAGATCCCCTCCGGAACCGGCCATCTGGACGTCACCATCAACGGTGTTACCCGGACCATGACCTTTGACTGGGAGGACGTCTATCAGACCTCCGATCAGGAGGACCTGCAGTCCGACGCCTACTACAACGAGCAGACCTATTACGTCACCGCCGGTGAGACTGCCAGCCTCATTGCCCGGTACCGCCAGACCCACTCCTTCTCCGATGTGAAGCTGTACACGGCCCAGGGGTATGTTTCCGGCGGCAGCGACAATCCCACCACCGCCGCCACCGGCCTGGTGCTGGACGGCCCGGACTTTGTCCTCTCCGGCAGCGAGCCCTGGCGCGGCAGACTGGTGAACACCGAGGGCTATGCCCTGCCGGAGTCCATCCATGTGGTTTACCGCTATGATTACGGCTATGAGTATGAGCTGACGGAAAACGACATGTACAATGGCTATACCTATGACCGTACCACCGGCGATATCGTCGTGTCCGCCCCCTACGGTTCCTCCACCACGGTGGTGATCCGGGCAGACGGCACGGAGAAGGCCGGTAATCCGGCGGGTGCCCTCTCCGGCGTCACCTATGACCGTCCCGACAGCACCTACGGTCCCTTCAACTGGACGGTGACGGAGGGCGGCGGCAAGCTGGAGACCGCCGAGGACGTCAACGTTAACGGCACCCGCAAGAACGTTGCCTATTACACCCCCTCGGAGCCCGGCGTCAGCTATCTGACCGCCACCACCAAGGACGGGCAGTATCATGTGAACTTCGCCGTGGTCTGCCTGCCGGTGCAGGCCAATACCCTGCGCCTGGATGATACCCGGGCCACCCTGCATCCCCTGGAGACTCTGGCGCTGAACGCGACGCTGACTCCTACCCCCACCCGGGCGGAGGACGCCGCGCTGACCTGGACCTCCTTCAACCCCGAGGTAGCCACCGTGGATGAAAACGGCGTTGTCACCGCCCACAAGCCCGGCTACGCTTACATCAAGGTGTCCACCGATATCAACACCAGCGTCACCGCCTACTGCGTGGTGGAGGTATTGCCTGGTCAGGGCTATACCGTGACTCTGGACGCCAACGGCGGCACGGTGAAGCCCGACTCCGTCAGCGTCCAGTACGGCATGGCTGTGGGCCAGCTGCCTGTGCCCGTCCGTGAGGGCTATACCTTCGACGGCTGGTATGACGAAAACGGTGCGCAGTACACCGAGGACACCATATATGCCATCACCGGAGACGCCACCCTCACTGCCCGCTGGACCGCCAATATCTACGAGATCACCCTGGACGCCAACGGCGGCGTCACCGACGTGACCCTGGTCCAGGTGACCTTCGGCCAGGCTGTGGGCGCCCTGCCCACACCTACCCGGGAGGGCTATGTGTTCCTGGGCTGGTTCGACGAGGCGGGCAGCCGCTATGATGCCTCCACCGTGTACAGCACAGCCGATGGTGTGACCCTCACCGCCCGCTGGGGTCAGGAGGACAGCACCTTCACCATTACCCTGAACGCCAATGGCGGCAAGGTGGAGCCCTCTGCTCTGGCGGTGGTATACGGTCAGGCTGTGGGCGCCCTGCCCGTACCCACCCGGGAGGGCTATACCTTCGGCGGCTGGTACGACAAGGACGGCAACCGCTACGACGCCTCCAGCGTGTACAGCGTCAAGGGTGACACGACCCTGACGGCCCGCTGGATCGAAAACAGTGTCCAGACCGGCGACGGGTTCCCCATCTTCCTGCTGAGCGGCGCGATGATGGCGGCTGCCGCAGGCGCTGTGATGCTCCTGCTGAAGCGGCGGAAGCTCATGGGCGAATAAACAGACCGGAAGTGCTTCTGCACAGGCTGTTATAAAAGGCTCTCCGGCACATGTGCGCCGGA